>Ga0209916_1000207_pt1 | contig 116531 bp, 114 predicted proteins | sample ThiBio_1000_plan_FD_183956 | JGI IMG/M metagenome (GOLD analysis project Ga0209916, IMG submission 183956) | Wastewater bioreactor microbial communities from Cape Town, South Africa - Thiocy_solids_2 (SPAdes) | ecosystem: Engineered > Bioreactor > Thiocyanate-remediating > Anaerobic-Aerobic ...
CGCTCGACTTCGCGCGCGATCAGGCCGTAGCTGACGTAGTTCAGGCCCGCGCCGCCGTATTGCTCGGGGATGGTGGGGCCGAGCAGGCCCAGCTCGCCCATTTCGCGGAAGATGGCCGGGTCGGTCTTCTCGTGGCGAAAGGCGTCCTGCACGCGCGGCAGCAGTTTGTCCTGGCAGTAGGCGCGGGCGGCGTCCTGCACGGCGCGCTCGTCGGCTGTGAGCTGGTCGTGCAGGGCAAACGGGTCTTGCCAGCTGAAGGGGGTCTTGGGCTTGGAGTTGGACATGAAAGGCTCCGGTCGGTAAGTGAAATTCAATCGGGAATGACGGCCGTGACTTCGATCTCGACCTTGGCGCGCTCTTCCATCAGCGCCGCCACCTGCACGCAGGTCATGGCCGGGAAGTTCTTGCCCATGATCTCGCGGTACGCACCGCCCAGCTCTTTCAGGCGGCTGTTGTACTCGACGCGGTCGATCACATACCAGGTCATGCGCACCATGTGCTCGGGGCCGGCACCGGCTGCCTTGAGCACGGCCGCGATGTTGGCCAGCGCCTGGTGCACCTGCGCGATGAAATCGTCGCTCTCGAACTGCTGCTGCGCATTCCAGCCGATCTGGCCGCCAACGAAAATCTGCGTGCCGCGTGCGGCCACACCGTTGGCGTAACCCTTGGCGGGCGCCCAGCCCGCGGGTTGGATGTTCTCGTGGATCATGGCGTCTGCCTCAATTTATAGCGCTGCACCTTGCCGGTTTCGGTACGGGGCAGCTGGGTGATGAATTCAATCTCGCGCGGGTACTTGTACGGCGCGATGGTGTTCTTGACGTAGTCCTGCAGGGTTTTCACCAGGGCCGCATCGCCCTGGTAGCCCGGTTTGAGCACGACGAAGGCCTTGATGATCATGCCGCGCGCCTCGTCGGGCTTGCCGACCACGCCGCATTCCGCGACGGACGGATGCGTGAGCAGACAGCCTTCGACTTCCGGGCCGCCCACGTTGTAGCCGGCGGTGACGATCATGTCGTCATTGCGCGCCTGGTAAAAGAAATAGCCGTCCTCGTCCTGCATGAACGAATCGCCCGGGTGGTTCCAGCCCTTGGTCACGTACTTGGTCTGGCGCTCGTCCTGCATGTAGCGGCAGCCGGTCGGGCCGATCATCGCCAGGCGCCCGACAGTGCCGCGCGCAACCTCGTTGTCGTCGTCGTCCACCACCTTGGCGATATAGCCGGGCACCACCTTGCCGATGGCGCCGGGGCGCACCTCGCTGCCCGCCGACGAAATGTAGATGTGAAACACCTCGGTGCCGCCGATGCCGTCCAGCATCTCTATGCCGGTGGCCTGCTTCCAGAGCTGGCGCGTGGCATCGGGCAGCGCTTCGCCGGCGCTCACGCAGATGCGCAGGCTGGGTGCGCCGATCGACTGCATGAAGGGAGCCATCTGGCGGTAGAACGTGGGTGCGGTGTAGCAGATGGTGACGCCGTGCTCGCGCATCTGGCGCACCATGGTCTCGGGGTTGTAGCGGCCGTCGGGGTAGTAGATGGAGGCGCCAGCCCACATCGGGAAGACCAGCAGGCCACCCAGGCCAAAGGTGAAGGCAAGTGGCGGCGAACCGGTCACCACGTCGTCCGCCGTGGCCTTGAGCACGTGGCGCGGCCAGGCATTGCAGGCGGCCAGGATTTCGCGGTGCGTCGTCACGCAGGCCTTGGGCACGCCGGTGGTGCCGCTGGTGAAGGCCAGCAGCGCCACATCGTCGGCTGCCGTCGGGCAACCCGCATACTGGGCGGATTGCCTGGCGGAGCGCGCCTCAAGGCCATCGGCGCGGGTGGCATCGCCAAACACGATCATGGGCACTTTCCCTGACCGCACCTGCGCCACCTGCTCCATTTCCTGCAGCAGATGCGCTTCGCACAGCGCCAGCGCAGGCAGCGCCTTGTCAGCCACCTGGTCGAGCTCCTTGGCACGCAGCAGCGGCATGGTGGCCACGGCGATCAGACCGGCCTTGACCACGGCCAGCCAGGCCAGCGCCATCTCGATCGAGTTGCCGCCACGCAGCAGCACGCGGTTGCCGGGCACCAGCCTGCACTCATGCAGCAGCACGCCGCAAATGCGGTTGACCTCGGCATCCGCCTGCGCGTAGCTCAGCGTCTGGCTGGGCGCGCGCAGAAACGGCTTGTCGGCCCTGCCGCCGGCCAGCGCCTTGGCAAACAGCGCGGTGACGACGTTGGCCTGATCCTGGATCTGCTGCTCGGGCAGGTCATAGCGGAATTCGGGCCACTGCGCCTTGGGCGGCAGACGGTCGCGCACGAAGGAATCTGTCTGAGCGGATGCAACAGTCACTTTTTCATCTCCTGCAGGGCGGCCTTGCCAATGATCAGCTGCTGCACCTCGGTCGCACCTTCGTAGATGCGCAGCGAACGGATATCGCGGTAGAGCGATTCCACCTTGCTGCCGACCATGACGCCCAGGCCGCCATGCATCTGCAGCGCCATGTCGATCACGCGCTGGGCGTTTTCGGTGGCGGTCATCTTGGCCATGGCGGCAGCGACGCTGCGTTCGCGCTGATCGCCCTGGCCGGTGTCGCGCATCCAGGCAGCGCGGTAGGTCAGCAAGGCGCCGGCGTCGATCAGCGCGGCCATTTCGCCGAGCCTGGCCTGCGTGAGCTGGAAGTCGGCCAGCGTCTGGCCGAACATCTTGCGCTGCTTCGCATGGTCGATCGCCTCGGCCAGCGCGCGGCGGGCGAAGCCCAGCGCGGCGGCGGCGACGCTGGCGCGGAAGATGTCCAGCGTCTGCATGGCCAGCTTGAAGCCGCCGTTCACCTCGCCCAGCATCTGCTCGCCGTCCACGCGGCAGCGATGGAAGGTGAGCGTGGCCAGCGGGTGCGGCGCCATGACCGGAATATGGACGGAATCATCCAGCCCTTCACTGCCGCGATCGACGACGAAGGCGCTGATGCCCCGGCTGCCACCGTCAGGATCGGTCTTGGCAAAGACGCAATAGAAATCGGCGATGCCGCCATTGCTGATCCAGGTTTTCTGGCCATCCAGAAAATAAGAATCATCTTTTTGGCCTACAACGCAATCAGGGCGTGCGTCAGTAGCTCTTAATTTCATTGCAGCCACGTCTGATCCGGCCTCGGGTTCGGACAGGGCAAACGCGGCGATCTTGCGGCCGGCCGCCACCTCGGGCAGGTAGGCACGGCGCGTGGTGTCGCTGCCGCCCAGCGATATCGCACCGCTGCCCAGACCCTGCATGGCAAACGCAAAGTCCGCCAGCGGCGAGTAGAACGCCAGCGTCTCGCGCAGCATCACCAGGGCGCGCGAATCGAGCTGCGGCAGAGCGCCGCCGAACTCGCCGGGTACGCAGTAGCCCAGCCAGCCGCCCTGCCCCAGGCGCTGGACCCAGTCGCGGCAGGCCGCGCGGTCATCGGCCTCATCCACGCGCTGGGCGTTGGCCCAGTCGGGCAGCTCGGCGGCAATGCGCCGGTGCGCCTCGTCGAAGAAGGGCAAGGCCAGGTGCGATGCAGAGGGGCGCAGGTGCGTGGCCTGCAGGATGCCGGTGCTCATCAGTCGCCTCCGAACACGGGCTTTTGCTTGGCCACGAAGGCTTCGTAGGCGCGGCGGAAGTCCTGCGTCTGCATGCAGATGGCCTGGGCCTGCGCCTCGGCCTCGATCGCCTGGTCTATGGTCATCGCCCATTCCTGGTTCAGCATGTTCTTGGTCATCGCGTGGCCGAACATCGGCCCTGCGGCCAGCTGGCGCGCCGTGGCCTGCGCCTTGCCCAGCAGCTCGCTGCTTTCGTGCAAGGCGTTGAAAAAGCCCCAGGCCAGGCCTTCGTGCCCGGTCATCGCGCGGCCGGTGAACAGCAGCTCGCTGGCCCGGCCCTGGCCGATCACGCGCGGCAGCAGCGCGCAGGCGCCCATGTCGGCGCCGGCCAGACCCACGCGGGTGAAGAGAAACGCCGTCTTGGTCAGCTCGCTGCCGTAGCGCAGATCACAGGCCAGCGCCATCATGGCGCCCGCTCCGGCGCACACGCCGTCGATCGCGCCGATGATGGGCTGCGGGCAATGGCGCATGGCCTTGACCAGATCACCCGTCATGCGGGTGAACTCCAGCAGCTCGGGCATGGTCATCTTCGTGAGCGGGCCGATGATGTCGTGCACGTCGCCGCCCGAGCAGAAGTTGCCGCCCTCGCCGGTCACCACCACCACCTTCACATCGGTGGCGTAGCGCAGGCCGTTGAACAGGTCGCGCAGCTCGCCATAGCTGTCGAAGGTCAGCGGGTTCTTGCGGTCCGGGCGGTTGAGCATCACGGTGGCGACGCCATCGTCGCCGCACTCCCACGCGAAATGCCGCGCCTCATAGCCGGAGCGCGCACCAAATTGCGGGCGCATGGGGTTGTTGGAAGCGATGTAGTGTTTCATTGGGTCTCCAGTTCCAGATAGTGGCGTTTGACCTTGCCCAGCAACTGGTGCAAGGCGCGGATTTCCTCGGGCGCCAGGCCGCCCAGCGCGGTGACTACCCACTCTTCGTGCGCCTGCGCCATGGCGCGGAATTCCTGGCGTCCCTTGGCGGTGAGCTGTACGCGAAACGCGCGGCGATCGTCCTCATCGGTCACACGCGCCACCAGCCCCTCTTTTTCCAGCTGATCGGTCACGCCCGTCACGTTGCCGCCCGTGACCATCATGCGTTTGGAGAGCTCGCTCATGCGCAGGCCCTCGGGCTTGCGCTCCAGCTGCGCCATCAGGTCAAAGCGCGGCAAGGTGGTGTCGAACTGCTCGCGCAGATGCGATCGCAGATCGCGCTCGATCAGCTGGGTGCAGGTCAGCATGCGCAGCCACAGCCGCAATTCCTCGGGGTGGCCCGCATGGGCGCGGGCTTCCATGTCTACAGGCGCCATCTCACATCACCTCTCCGCCACTGACGGAAATACCCTGCCCGGTGACCGCACCGGCACTGTCTTCGCACAGCCACAGCACGGCACTGGCGACTTCATCGGGCTGCACCAGGCGCTTCTGCGGATTGCCCGCCGCAAGCTGCGCCCGCGCCTCATCCTCGCTGCGGCCGGTCTTGGCGACGATATTGGCGATGCTGTCCTTGAGCAAGTCGGTTTCGGTATAGCCCGGGCAGACGGCGTTGACCGTGACGCCCTTGGTGGCCAGTTCCAGCGCCAGCGCGCGCGTGAGGCCCAGCACCCCGTGCTTGGCCGCGCAATAGGCGCTGACGTAGGCGTAGCCGCGCTGTGCCGCGGTGCTGGCCACGTTCACCACACGCCCCCAGCCGGCGGACAGCATGCCCGGCAGCGCGGCCTGGGTGCAGACCATGGTGCCGGTCAGGTTGACCGCCAGCATCTTGTTCCAGAGCGCCATGTCCATCTTTGCAAACGGCACGCTTTCGGCCTGGCCAGCGTTGTTCACCAGCGTGTCCATGGCGCCAAAGCGGCCCGCCGCCTGCGCAAATGCCGCGCGGACGGCTGCCGGATCGGCCACGTCGGCAGACACCGCCTGCAGCCGCGCGGCCGCGCCGGCGCTGCCCGCAAGCTGCGGCAGGCGATCCGCCGCCACCGGACTGCGCCCGAGCATCGTCACGCGCGCGCCACGGGCCAGCAGCGCCTGCGTGACGGCAAGACCGATGCCGCGCGCACCACCCGTCACCAGGCAGTGGCGCGCATCCCAGGCAGGTGCAACGGCGCTCATGGCACTCACGCCGGCACGTGGATGGCGGCGGCCGCGATCTGCGCCGCGATCTGCGCCTTCTCGCGCTCGAACAGCGCCTCCATCTGGCGTTTGCCCTGGTAATACTGCCTGGGCCAGGCGATCGGCGTGTAGCCGATCCTGGCCGCCTCGGTCAGCGTCCAGTTCGGGTTGGCCAGGTGCGGGCGCGCCACGGCGCAGAGGTCGGCGCGGCCTGCGGCGATGATGCTGTTGACATGGTCGGCCTCCGTAATCGCGCCCACGGCGATGGTGGCGATGCCCGCCTCCTGGCGTACACGGTCGGCGAACGGGGTTTGCCACATGCGGCCGTAGACCGGCTTTTCTTCCTTGCTGACCTGCCCAGCCGAGCAATCGACCATGTCGGCGCCCGCAGCCTTGAAGGCCTTGGCGATGTCCACGGCATCGGCCGGCGTGATGCCGCCCTCCACCCAGTCGGTGGCGGAGATGCGCACCGACATGGGCTTGTCTGCCGGCCAGACGGCGCGCATGGCCCTGAAGACCTCCAGCGGGTAGCGCAGGCGGTTTTCCAGGCTGCCGCCGTACTCGTCCTGGCGGTGATTCGTCAGCGGCGAGATGAATTCGGAGAGCAGATAGCCGTGGGCGCAGTGCAGTTCGATCCAGTCCACCCCGATGTCGATGCAATCCTTCGCCGCCTCGACAAAGCGCTGCTTGAGGTGCTCCATCTCGCTCTTGCTGATTTCCCTGGCCACCTGGCTCACGCCCTCAAGGTATTGCTGCTCGGAGGCGCCGACGATGGGCCAGTTGCCCGATTCCAGCGGCAGGTCGGTGCCATCCCAGGCCAGGCGCGTCGAGGCCTTGGCGCCGGCGTGGCCCAGCTGCATGGCGAACCTGGCGTCGGAGTGTTCGTGAATCCAGCGGGCAATGCGCTTCCAGCCCGCCTTCTGCTCCGCCGTGTAGAGGCCGGGGCAGCCCGGGGTGATGCGGCCTTCCGGCGTGATGCAGGTCATCTCGGCAAACACCATGCCGGCGCCGCCCATGGCGCGTGCGCCCAGGTGCACCAGGTGGTAATCGTCCGGCAGACCATCGACGCACGAATACTGCGCCATCGGCGAGACGACGACGCGGTTCTTCAGCGTGAGGCCGCGCACGGTGAACGGCGTGAACATCGGCGGCGGCGGCGTCTGGTCGTCCGCCACCGTCAGACCATCACGGCGCGCCAGCCAGCGCTCGTAGCCTTCCAGCCAGGCCTTGTCGCGCAGGCGCAGGTTCTCGTGGCTGATGCGCTGGCTGCGCGTGAGCATGGAGTACATGAACTGCGGCGGCTCCAGCTGGTCGCAGTAGCGCTCGCCGCACACCTCGAACCACTCCATGGCGTTCCAGGCGGCGTTCTGCAGGCGCAGCGCCTCGATGCTGCGCGTGGCCTGGTACTGCGTCAACACATCCTCGATCTGGCCAGCGCCGTCGCCCAGTTCGATGAACTTGCGCGTGAGATCGATCGCGTCTTCCAGCGCCAGCTTGGTGCCCGAGCCGATGGCGAAGTGCGCCGTGTGCACCGCATCGCCCAGCAGCACCACATGCGCTCCGTTCTGGTTCCTGAACCACCAGTGGTCGCACTTGACGCGGGTGAAATTGATCCATGCCGAGCCGCGCAGGTGGCGCGCGTTGCTCATCAGCCTCTCGCCCTGAAGGTTGTCGGCAAACAGTTTTTCGCAGAATTCGATCGACTCGTCCGGCCCGGCGTTGTCCAGGCCATGCGCCTTCCACACATGCTCGGGGCATTCGACGATGAAGGTGGACGTTTCTTCGTCGAACTTGTAGATGTGCGCCTGGAACCAGCCGTGCTCGGTCTTCTTGAAATCAAAGGTGAAGGCGTCGTACTGGCGTTTGGTGCCCAGCCAGATGAAGCGGTTGGGGCGCACCACCAGTTCGGGCTGGAATTTGTCGGCGTGCAGCGTGCGGATCTTGGAATTGATGCCGTCGCTGGCGATGATGAGATCGGCATCCGGAAAATCCAGATCGGAGTCGACATCGGTCTCGAACACCAGTTTGACGCCCAGTTCCTCGCAGCGCGCCTGCAGGATGTTGAGCAGCTTCTTGCGCCCGATGCCGACGAAGCCATGGCCGCCCGAACGGATCACCTCGCCCTTGAACAGCAGTTCGATGTCATCCCAGTGGTTGAACGCCTGCTGGATGGTGTCGGCGGTCGGCTTGTCCCACTGGCGCATGTTGTCCATCGTGGCGTCGGAAAACACCACGCCCCAGCCAAAGGTGTCATAGGGCTTGTTGCGTTCGACGACGGTGATGTCGTGCGAGGGGTTGCGCTGCTTCATCAGGAGCGCGAAATACAGGCCGCCGGGGCCGCCGCCGATACAGACAATCTTCATGGATGAACCTCTGGTGTGCTGTGGCTGGAAGATGGGTGTAATTTATTTATAAATAGTTTAAATGTCAAGTAATTCTTCGAAATAAACCATCGAGAGGCCCCACACCGCATCCCGAAAGCCTGCGCCCCTGCATGAGGCACGGCGCCGGGCGGCACAGGCTTCACTGCCGGTGGTACCACAGGCAGCCATCGCCCCCCGGATTCGATTGCACCTCGCCACGCGCCACCAGGTAATTGAGGTGAGCCAGACTCTCGCCCGTGGCCAGGCTCATGAGCATCTGATCCGACGTGATCGGCCGGGCGAACAGCGCCGGGAAGACATCCACCACCCGCTTCGGCTCATGCAGCGCGGCGCGCAGGCGATCGAGCGATTCATGGTGGCTGCGCCGCAGCTGCGCCAGCCGCGCGTGCAGACCGTGAAACGGCCGGTTGTGCGCCGGCAGCACCAGGACATCATCATGCAGCTGCTGCTGCAGCTTGTCGATCGAATCCAGCCAATCGCCCAGGGGATCGGCTTCGGGTTCGGTTGGAAACACCGACACATTGGACGAAATGCCGGCAATCACCTGATCGCCCGAAATCAGCAGCTGGCGTTCTGGGCTGTACAGGCACGCATGCTCGGGCGAATGCCCCCGGCCCACCACCACGCGCCAATCGATGCTGCCGATGCGGATGCTCTCGCCATCGGTCAGGCGCCGGAAGCTGTCCGGCATGGCGTAAATCATCTTGCCGAAGCCGCCAAACCGCGCGCGGTAGGTCTCGATGGCGTCCTCGGTCCATCCGGCCCGGCGGTAGAACTGGATCGCGTCCTCCGGCGCCTCGCGCCCGGTGTCCGCAGCCAGGGCGCGGCAGGTCAGGTATTCCAGCCGGCTGATCCACAGGCGGCAGCCGAACTTGCGCGTGAGCCAGCCCGCCATGCCGATGTGGTCCGGATGCATGTGGGTAACGATGACGCGCTTGACCGGGCCGGCCAGGGTGCCCGCGAACAGCGTGCGCCAGGCATCGACGGTGACGGTGGACCAGATGCCGGTATCCACCAGCGTCCAGCCATCGCCATCGCGCAAGGCCCAGAGATTGATGTGGTTGAGCGAAAACGGCAGCGGCATGCGGATCCAGTAAACACCATCGGCCACCTCCTTGGCCTCGCCGCTGGCAGGCGCTTCACCGCAGGGGAAGTCCAGCCCTTGCGCATCGTGTTTGTCCATGGATTGCTTTCTGCCTTTGATCAACGGGCTGTGATTGTGCGCCATGGCCACGGCTCCTGGGCGGCTTCCGGCGCCCATGCGCCAAGGCCCAAAATCCACGTAGAATCCGCCGCTGTCAGGAGAGAGTGCCGCCGCAAGGCCGGCGCCGCCGAAGGCGCCAGGCTTCACGCTCAAACGCTCAGGCAAAAGGACTGGCAAGTGCCCCGGCAACGGCGCACCCACCCTGCTGGAGAGAGAAGCCCGCAGCCACCGCGCGGCAGGCTTCCACCGAAGGAGCAAGCGCGGCATCGCCCGCGTGAATCTCTCAGGTAAAGCGGACAGCCGGGCATGCCCACACCCCGTGGTGTGCCATGCTTTTTCCTTCAAGGAGTCCGCGCTTGTCCGATACCGCCCTGCTCACCACCCCACTGGCCACGCTGCACCAGGAACTCGGCGCGCGCATGGTGCCCTTTGCCGGTTACAGCATGCCGGTGCAATACCCCGCAGGCCTGATGGCCGAACACCTGCATGTGCGCGCGCACGCGGGGCTGTTCGACGTCTCGCACATGGGCCAGCTGACCCTCTCCGGGCACGACGCCGCTGCCGCGCTGGAAACGCTGATGCCCGTCGATGTGGCAGGCCTGGCCGTCGGCAAGCAGCGCTACGGCCTGCTGCTGAACGAGGCGGGCGGCATCATCGACGACCTGATGTTCTTCCGCCAGCAGGAAAACCGCTTTTTCGTGATCGTCAACGGCGCCTGCAAGGTGGGCGACATCGCCCACATGCGCGAGCGCATCGGTGCGCGCTGCGCAATCGAAACCATGCCCGATCACGGCCTGCTGGCGCTGCAGGGGCCGCAGGCGGCCACCGCGCTGCAGCGCGTGGTGCCGGGCGTGCAGGCGCTGGTTTTCATGAGCGGCGCGCACTTCCAGTGGCAAGGCGCGGAGCTCTTCATCACGCGCAGCGGCTACACCGGAGAGGACGGTTTTGAAATCTCCGTGCCCGGCAACCAGGCCGAGGCGCTGGCCCGTGCGCTGCTGGCGCAGGCCGAGGTCCAGCCCATAGGCCTGGGTGCGCGCAACTCGCTGCGCCTGGAGGCCGGGCTGTGCCTGTACGGCAACGACATCGACACCAGCACCACCCCACCCGAGGCGGCGCTGAACTGGGCCATCCAGAAGGTGCGGCGCACCGGCGGCGAGCGCGCAGGCGGCTTTCCGGGTGCCGAGAAGGTTCTGGCGCAGATCGCCGACCCGGCCCAGCTCACGCGCAAGCGCGTCGGCCTGGTCGCGCTGGAGCGCGTGCCGGTGCGCGAGCACACCGAGCTGCAGGAGCTGGACGGCAAACCCGTAGGCACCGTCACCAGCGGTCTGCTCGCGCCCACGCTGGGCAAGCCGATCGCGCTCGGCTATCTGCCGCCGTCCCTCACAGCGGTGGGCACCAAGGTCAATGCCATGGTGCGCGGCAAGGCCGTGCCCATGGAGGTTGCCGCCACCCCCTTCCTGCCGCCGCGCTACCACCGCGGCTGATACCCTGCCCTTATTCCAATTCCATATCATTCGAGTACGCGAAGGCGAAGCGAAGACAGTGCTGTAGCACGGCGAGCGAAGCCGACAAAGTAATCGATTGATCTGGAAATGGAATTACCTTCTCTTCAACGGAGCCCCGCCATGAGCATCAAGTTTTCGCAAGACCACGAGTGGGTCGATTCCTCCAACCCCGCAGCCACCTCCGTCGGCATCACCGCCCACGCGCAGGATGCGTTGGGCGACGTGGTGTTCGTCGATCTGCCCGAAGTGGGCAAGACCTATGCCGCAGGCGATGTGGCCGGTGTGGTCGAGTCGGTCAAGGCCGCGTCCGACGTGTACATGCCGGTCTCGGGCGAGGTCGTGGAAGTGAACGAAGCCCTGCGCGCCGATCCGTCGCTCGCCAACAGCGACCCCATGGGCGCGGGCTGGTTCTTCAAGGTCAAGCTGAGCAACGCGGCTGAAGTGGACGCGCTGATGACGGAAGCGGCCTACAACGACTTCACCAAGGCGTGACGAGCGGTTGAGCGTTCAGCGTTGGGCGTTGGGCGTTGGGCGTTTTGCATCCCACGCTGAACGCTCAACGCCTGACGCCTAACTAAAAACAATAGCTTGCTGCACTTGACTGGCGCGGCTTTCGAACATATTTGACCTATATTTCCATGCCCGCCCTGTCCCTGTCCGCTCTGGAAAACGCCAGCGAATTCCACGCCCGCCACATCGGCATCGACGCTGCCGACGAAGCCCACATGCTCTGCGTCGTGGGCGCGGCGTCGCGCCAGGCGTTGGTGGCCTCCATCGTGCCGCAGTCCATTGCGCGCGCCAGCGCCATGCAACTGCCACCGGCCTGTACCGAGGCTGAGGCGCTGGCCGAACTCCAGACCATCGCCCGCAAGAACCGGGTGATGAAGAGCTTCATCGGGCAGGGCTACCACGGCACGCACACGCCGGGCATCATCCTGCGCAACGTGCTGGAGAACCCCGCCTGGTACACCGCCTACACGCCCTACCAGGCCGAGATCTCCCAGGGCCGCATGGAGGCGCTGGTCAACTTCCAGACCATGGTGACCGATCTGACCGGCATGGACATCGCCAATGCCTCCATGCTCGACGAAGCCACCGCCGCCGCCGAGGCCATGACGCTGGCCAGACGCAGCGTGAAGGCCAAGGGCAACACCATCGTGGTGTTTGACGACGTGCATCCGCAAACCGTGGAGGTGCTGCGCACCCGCGCCGAACCCATGGGCTTCACCGTGCGCCTCGCGCAATCGGCCGACGACTGGCACGCCGCGCTGGCGGGCGACGACTACTTCGCCGCGCTGATGCAGTACCCGGTCAGCAGCGGCTGGGTGATGGACTGGACAGCGGAAATCGCCCAGATTCACGCCAAGGGTGCCGCCGCCATCGTCGCGGCCGACCTGCTGGCGCTGACGCTGCTCAAATCGCCCGGCGAGATGGGCGCCGACATCGTCATCGGCACCACCCAGCGCTTTGGCATGCCCATGGGCGCGGGCGGCCCGCATGCGGGCTACATGGCCTGCAAGGATGGCTTCAAGCGCAGCCTGCCCGGGCGCCTGGTGGGCGTGAGCGTGGACATGCACGGCGCCCCCGCCTACCGGCTGGCGCTGCAGACGCGCGAGCAACACATCCGCCGTGAAAAAGCCACCAGCAACATCTGCACCGCGCAGGTGCTGCCTGCGGTGATCGCCAGCATGTATGCGGTCTACCACGGCCCCGAGGGCCTCAAGCGCATCGCGGGCCGCGTGGCGCGCTACACCGCCATCCTGGTGGCGGGCCTGAAAGAAATGGGCTTGAAACTCGTGAACCAGAGTGCCTTCGATACCCAGGTAGTGGACATGGGCAGCCGCGCAGCCGCGCAGGCCGTGCTGGCACGCGCCGTTGCCGCCGGTGCCAACCTGCGCGATTACGGCGACGCACGCGTGGGCGTTTCACTGGACGAAACCACGGCACGTACCGATCTGGAATTGCTGTGGAAGGCGTTTGCGCCCAACGCCACGCAGCCCAGCGTGCAAACGCTGGAAAACACCCCCAGCCTGATCCCCGCAACACTCGCGCGCACCGGCAGCTTTCTCACGCACCCGGTGTTCAACACCCACCATTCCGAAACCGCCATGCTGCGCTACATCCGCATGCTGTCGGACAAGGATCTGGCGCTGGACCGCAGCATGATCCCGCTGGGCAGTTGCACCATGAAGCTCAACGCCACCAGCGAGATGATCCCCATCACCTGGCCGGAGTTTGCGCACATTCACCCCTTTGCCCCCGCCGATCAACTGGCGGGTTACGCCGAGCTGGACCGCCTGCTGCAAGACTGGCTCTGCCAGGCCACCGGTTACGCGGGCGTGAGCCTGCAGCCCAACGCCGGTTCGCAGGGCGAATACGCGGGCCTCCTGGCCATCAAGGCCTGGCACGAAGCGCAAGGCCAGCCGCAGCGCACCATCTGCCTGATCCCCTCCAGCGCCCACGGCACCAACCCGGCAAGCGCGCAGATGGCGGGCATGCAGGTGGTGGTGACCAAGTGCGACGACAACGGCAACGTGGACATGCGGGATTTGCAGGCGCAGTGCGAAAAACACAGCGCCAACCTCGCCTGCGTGATGATCACCTACCCCAGCACGCACGGCGTGTTCGAGACCCAGGTCAAGGAGCTCTGCCAGATCGTGCACCGCCACGGCGGGCGTGTGTACGTGGACGGCGCCAACATGAACGCCCTGGTCGGCGTGGCCGCGCCGGGTGAATTCGGCGGCGACGTGAGCCACCTGAACCTGCACAAGACCTTCTGCATCCCCCACGGCGGCGGCGGCCCCGGCGTCGGCCCGGTGTGCGTGGTGCAGGACCTGGTGCCCTTTCTGCCGGGCCACCGCACGGCGGGCATCACTAGCAAAGTAGGAGCTGTCAGCGCAGCACCATTGGGCAATGCAGCCGTTCTGCCCATCAGCTGGATGTACATCCGCATGATGGGTGCCGACGGCCTCACCGCGGCCACCGAAGCCGCCATCCTCAACGCCAACTACATCAGCAAGCGCCTGGCCCAGCATTACCCCACGCTCTACGCATCCGCCAACGGCCACGTGGCGCACGAATGCATCCTGGATCTGCGCCAGCTGAAGGAAAGCAGCGGCGTGATGGCCGAGGACGTGGCCAAGCGCCTGATCGACTACGGCTTTCACGCCCCCACCTTGAGCTTTCCGGTCGCCAATACGCTGATGGTCGAGCCCACCGAGAGCGAAGACCTGGCCGAAATCGAGCGCTTCATCGCCGCGATGGTCGCCATCCGCGAGGAGATCCGCCAGATCGAAAACGGCACCTGGCCGCAGGACGACAACCCGCTCAAGAACGCCCCGCACACCGCAGAAACCCTGCTGGCTGCCGACTGGGCCCATCCCTACTCGCGCGAAGCCGCGGCCTTCCCGGTGGCAGGCCTGCGCAAGACCAAATACTGGGCGCCCGTGGGCCGCGTGGACAACGTCCATGGTGACCGCAACCTGTTCTGCAGCTGCGTGCCCATCGAGGAGCCGGCGTGACGCCCTCGCGCACCGAGAAACCACGATGCCCGGCGAAAGCCTGAACCCCGCAAAGCTGGCCGTCCTCATCGACGCCGACAACACGAGCGCCGCATGCGCGCAGGATTTGCTGGAGGAAATCGCCAAATACGGCATTGCCAGCGTCAAGCGCATCTACGGCGACTGGAGCAGCCCCCTGCTCAGCGGCTGGCGCAGCATTCTGCTCAAGCACGCACTCGTGCCGATCCAGCAGTTCGCCTACACCAAGGGCAAAGACGCCACCGACATGGGCTTGATCATCGATGCCATGGACCTGCTCTACAGCGGCCACTTCGACGGCTTCTGCCTGGTCTCCAGCGACAGCGACTTCACGCCGCTGGCCTCGCGCATCCGGGCATCGGGGCGGGTGGTTTACGGATTCGGTCGAACCAAGACGCCCGAAGCCTTCCGGCAAGCCTGCGACCGGTTCTTCTACATCGAAAACCTGGGCGAAGGCGCGCAAGGCAAGGGCGAAGCGGATGCCGCCTCCGCCACTGCTCCCAGCAGCCCACCCGACCTTGCCAGGCCAGTTGCCAAGCCAAGGCAGATGGATACCGCCATCAAGAACCTGCTGAAAAAATCGATCAAGGACGCGACCGACGAAGCCACCGGCTGGGCCTTCGTTGGCAAGATCGGCAACGTCATCAGCGAAACGCGGCCGGACTTCGATTCACGCACCTACGGCTATGCCAAGCTTTCCGGCATGCTGCGCGACCTGAGGGGCCTGCAGTTTCGCACCGACGAAGTCAACCGCATGTATTGCCGCAAGGTGCCCTTCGGCGATCTCATCAAGCTGCTCGACGAAGCCTTCAACAGGTTCAAGAGTGCCAAGGGCTGGGCCAGCCTCGACGTGGTCGGCAAATACGTGAAGCCGCGCTGGAACTGGCAGGAGTACGGGTTTGAGAGTTTTTCCGAACTGCTGGGCAAGGTCGATCACGTTGAAATCAGCAGCGAGGGCATGCGCATGCAGTCGCCCATTGCGCCATAGCACCGGTTTCCGCCTGCATCCGCCAAGTCCTTCGCCGGATGTCCCTATCATTTCTGCTGCCGCACATCCCCGAGTGATGTGCAGGACTGGTCCTACCCCCTTTTTTCAAGAACACCCATGCGCCCTGTTTCCGCTCTGCTCGCCAGCCTGCTGGCACTATCCGCCACGGCTGCTCCGCACGCCGCCCCGGTCACCACCGGCAGCGGTCTGGTCTACGAGACCATCACCGAAGGCCAGGGCGACGCACCCAAAGCCGGCGACACCGTCCAGGTGCACTACAAGGGCATGTTCGCCGACGGCAAGGTCTTTGACAGTTCCCATCAGCGCGGTGAACCCACGGAATTCCCGCTGAACCGCGTCATCCCCTGCTGGACCGAGGGGCTGCAGAAAATGAAGGTGGGCGGCAAGGCCAGGCTCACCTGCCCGCCCGCGATCGCCTACGGCGCACGCGGCGCGGGTGGCGTGATTCCGCCCAACGCCACGCTGACCTTTGAAGTGGAACTGCTGGCCGTCAAGCGCTGACGGCTGGCGCCTACACTGGCGCCACTGCCCATCGACAGCCATGAACCTCCCTGATCTGTCATTTTTGAACCAGGACGGCACGCACCGGACGCCCGCCACGGCCCAGCCTGGACAGGCCACCGTGAATCGCCGCGGCGCCGACCGCTTCGAAGGCCCGATCGGCGAGGTGATAGAGCAGCTACGGACCGCGCAGCGCGAGCTGCAGGTGCAGAACAAGGAACTGCTTTACAGCCAGCAGGTGGCGGAAAGCGCGTCCGAGCGCTTCGAGGCGCTGTTTGCCAGCGTGCCGCTGGCGCTCATGGTGCTGGACGAGCACGACATGGTGGTGCAGGCCAATGCGATGGCGCATCGCTCGTTCCAGCCCGCCGAAACCGATCGGCCACTGATCTCGCTCATGCCCTTCGTGAGCGACACGGACGCCGACCGCGTGCACCGCGCCTTTGCCATCGCCCGCGTCCAGGGACGCAGCGACAGTTCCGAAGTGGTGTTTCGCATCGGGCGCGAGCGCCAGATGACGGGCGACCTGCACATTGCCTACGCCGAGATTCCGCTGGCCCAGGGCGAGCCGCTGCGCCAGTTCCTGTGCGCCGTGATTGACCAGGGCCCGCTGCTGGCCGAGCGCAAGACGCTGCAGCAAAGGAACGAGCAGCTGCACGCCAGCGAAGAGCGGCTGGAGGCGGTGATCAACTCGGCGCTGGACGCCATCATCTGCATCGACCAGCACCAGCGCATCACCGTCTTCAACCCCACGGCTGCCGCCCTGTTCCAGTGCCCGACGCGCGACGCCCTGGGCAGCCCGCTGTCGCGCTTCTTCCCCGAGCTGGACCGTGCACCCGCCTACGCCCAGCTCACCACGCAGGCGGCCCTGGGCGAAGTGCAGGCGCGCACCGCCGCGGGCCAGCCGCTGGCGGTGGAAGTGAACATGGCCTTCGAGCACCACGAAGGGCGCGTGACCACCACCATCTTCGCGCGCGACCTGACCGCGCACAAGCGCGCCGAGGCGCGGCGCAGCGAACTGGAAGGGCAGCTGCGCGAATCGCAGAAGATGCAGGCCGTGGGCACCATGGCCGGCGGCATTGCGCACGATTTCAACAACATCCTGCACGCCATCCTGGGCAACGTCGAACTGGCCAAGGCCGATGCCGAGGCACCCGCCGTCGATGCGCGCGTGCTGGAGAGCCTGCACGAGATCGAAAAAGCCGCGCGGCGCGCGCGCGACCTGGTGCGCCAGATTCTTGCCTTCAGCCGCAACGAAGCACCGCAGCGCAAGCCTGTTCAAATGGCCGAATTGATGCACGAGACCGAGCGCCTGCTGCATGTCACGCTGCCACCCGGCGTCACGCTGCGGATAGAACCGCCCGAGCGCCTGCCGCCCATCCTGGCCGATGCCACGCAGGTGGAACAGGCCCTGCTCAACCTCTGCACCAACGCGGTGCAGGCGCTGGGCACGCAACCCGGGCAAGTCCGCATGCGGGCCCGGCGCGTGCGCCCGCAGCAGCGCCTGGCCGAGCGCCTGAACCTCGCGCCCGGCGCCTACGTGGCGCTGGACGTCACCGATGACGGGCCGGGCATGGACGCCGCCACGCGCGCACGCATCTTCGAACCCTTCTACACCACCAAGCCGGTTGGCCAGGGCACCGGGCTGGGCCTGCCCGTGGTGCATGGCGTGATGCGCACGCATGGCGGCGCCATCGACGTGCAGAGCGCACCCGGACAGGGAAGCTGCTTCACGCTGTACTTCCCCGCCGCGGAGCAGGAAGACCCGCCGCAGGCCGACACCCGCCAGCAGTACCTGCCCGGCATGCCCGCGGCGCAGGCCGCCGCCGCACCCGCACGCAAGCGCCACGTGATGTACGTGGACGATGACCAGGCGCTGGTGTTTCTGGTGCAGCGGCTGCTGGCACGCCGCGGCTACGAGGTCAGCGGCTTCACCGACCCGCAGGCGGCCACCGCCGCGCTGGCGCAGGACCCGGGCCGCTACGACCTGCTGGTCACCGACTACAACATGCCCGGCTATTCGGGCGTGGAGCTGTTGCGCGCCGCGCGCCAGATCCGCGGCGATCTGCCGGTGGCGCTGGCTTCGGGCTACATCACCGCCGAGATCGAACAGGCAGCGCTGCAGGAAGGCGCGCGCGCCCTGATCCACAAGCCCAACGACGTGCAGGAGCTGTGCGAGACGGTGGACCGGCTCATCGATGGCCGCCCTTGACGCGGCAGCGCCCGTGCAGTGCCTGCACGCGGATGACGATGTGCTGGTGCTGTGCAAACCCGCCGGACTGCTCTGCGTGCCGGGGCGCGGAGCGGACAAGCAGGATTGCCTGAGCCGCCGCGCCCAGCGCCATTACCCGGATGCGCTCGTGGTGCACCGGCTGGACCAGGCCACCTCGGGCCTGGTGCTGATGGCGCGCCATCCCGCTGCCCAGCGCAGCCTGAGCCACGCGTTTGCGGCGCGCGCCATGGCCAAGCGCTACCTGGCCATCGTGCACGGGCACCCCCGGGGAAATGCCGACGCCGAGGGCTGGAGCACCATAGCCGCGCCGGTGATGGCAGACTGGCCGCGCCGTCCGCTGCAGAAAGTGGATTTCGTTCAAGGCAAGCCCAGCCAGACGCGCTGGCGCACGCTGCGCCACGATGCCGCCAGCCACGGCACGCGGCTGGAACTGGAGCCGCTGACCGGCCGCACCCACCAGCTGCGCCTGCATCTGGCGCACATCGGACACCCCATCCTGGGCGATGCGCTCTATGCCCCGCAAGCGGTTGCCGCCGCCAGCCCGCGCCTGCTGCTGCACGCCTGGAAACTCGGGTTTGCCCATCCGGCCACAGGCCAATGGATGCAATACAGCGCGCCGCCGCCTTTCTGATGGACCAGAATGCAGGTGATGGCGTCGCCACAGCGCGCGCAGCACCCACCGCACGAACCGCATGCCTTCTTCACACCTGACCATCATCACCGGCGCCTCCCGCGGCCTGGGCCTGGCGCTCGCCCGCCAGCTGCTGCAACCCGGGCAGACGCTGATTCTCATCTCGCGCAGCACCCATGCGCGGCTCAGCGCCCCGCCCGGCGCCCGGCTGGAGCAATGGCAGCACGACCTGGCCGATGCCGCCCCCGCCGCCGCGCGGCTGCGCGACTGGCTCGCCGCCCAGCCGCCCGAGCGCCATGCCAGCGCCACGCTGATCAACAACGCCGGCGTGCTGCCCCCCATCGTGCCCCTGAGCCAGAGTGCCGACGCCACCGGGCAGGCGGCGCTGGCCAGCGCGCTGCGCGTGGGGCTGGAGGCGCCGATGCTGCTGTGCGCCGCCTTCCTCTGCGCCACCGGGCACTGGAAGGCACCGCGCAAGGTGCTCAACATTTCGTCCGGCCTGGGGCGCAGGGCGATGGCATCCACCGCCGCCTACTGCGCCGCCAAGGCGGGCATGGACCACTTCACCCGCTGCCTGGCGCTGGAGGAAGCCGGCAAGCCGCACGGGGCGCGCGTCTGCTCGCTGGCGCCCGGCGTCATCGATACCGACATGCAGGTTCAGCTGCGCGGGGCCCAGGCGAGTGACTTTCCCGACCACGCGCGCTTCCTTCGTCTGAAGCAGGAGCACGCGCTGGCCAGCGCCGACGCCGCGGCCCAGCGCGTGCTGGCGTGGCTGCAGCGCGCCGACTTCGGCGCCGAACCCGTGGCCGACCTGCGCTCGCCCGATGCCGGCACGACCGCCATGGCCCGCCATGGCGGCGGCGCTGCGCGCTGAGGCATCATCGGCGCATCGAACACAGTCACCCAAAAGACAGACCATGGATGAACCCATCCTTACGATTGAAGAACGCGAGGCGATCAACTCCGGTCGCTGGTTTTCCTCCCTCTCGCCATCGCTGCGACACGACATTCTTCGATGCACCTACGTCAAACGCTTTCGCGATGGCACGCTGATCGCCGCCCGCGGCGACATGGCCGAAGAATGGATCGCCTGCGCACGCGGGGCGGTGCGCGTGAGCTCCACCTCGCTGTCGGGCAAGCAGATCACGCTGACCTACGTGGAGCCGGGCATCTGGTTCGGCGACATCGCCATCTTGGACGGCGACCAGCGCACGCACGATACCTACGCGCATGGCGAGACCACCATCGTCTGCGTGGCGCGGGCGGATTTCCGCAAAATCCTCACGCAGCACACCGAGCTTTACGAAGCGCTGCTGCGGCTGCAGGCGCGGCGCATCCGCCAGCTCTTCGGGCTGGTGGAAGACCTCAACACCCTGCCGCTGCGCGCGCGCCTGGCCAAGCAGCTGCTGCACCTGGCGCGCAGCTACGGCGTGACCAGCCTGGCCAACGAGGGCGAAATCCGCATTGGCCTGCACCTGGCGCAGGAAGAGCTGGCGCAGTTGCTGGGCGCCTCGCGCCAACGCGTGAACCAGGAGCTCAAGGCGATGGAGCGCGAGGATGCCATCCGCATCGAGCTCGGCGGCCTGGTGGTGCGCGAGCGCGAAGCGCTGATGCGCATTGCCGAAAGCGCGCTCTAGAGCGCTTGAAAATTCATAGCTTCTCGCGCTCGCTGGACAATGAATTAAGGCATGAATCAATTGAAAACCCTTGGTTGACGCGCGCCAGCCACTCTCATTTTTGAATTGCCCGCCATGCCCTCCTACGATCAATTCATCGGCACGCGCCCGGTCTCGGGCAAGCAGGCTTTCGACACCGACGCGCTCGCCGCCTGGGCGGCGCAGCATGTGCCCGGCTTTGCCGGTCCGCTGCAGGTGGAGCTTTTCAAGGGCGGGCAATCCAATCCCACCTACAAACTCGTCACGCCCGCACGCAGCTACGTGATGCGCTCCAAGCCCGGACCGGTGGCAAAACTTCTGCCCTCGGCCCATGCCATAGAGCGCGAATACGCCGTCATGCAAGGTCTGGCGGGCACCGATGTGCCGGTCCCCAGGATGGTCGCGTTGTGCGAAGACGAATCCGTCATCGGCCGCGCCTTCTACCTCATGGAGCACATGCAGGGCCGGGTGCTCTGGGACCAATCCCTGCCCGGCATGAGCCCGGCCGAGCGCGGCGCGATCTACGACGCCATGAACCGCGTCATCGCCGCGCTGCACACCGTCGATTTTGCGAAGCAGGGCCTGGCCAGCTACGGCAAGGGCGGCAACTACTTCGAGCGCCAGATCGGCCGCTGGAGCAAGCAGTACCGCGCCTCCATCACCCAGCCCATCGCCGAGATGGACCAGCTGATGGACTGGCTGCCCGCCCACATGCCCGCGAGCGCGCGCGACGACAGCCGCATCTGCATCGTGCACGGCGACTACCGCCTGGACAACCTGATGTTCCACCCCACCGAGCCGCGCATCATCGCGGTGCTCGATTGGGAGCTGTCCACGCTCGGCCATCCGCTGGCGGACTTCGCCTACCACTGCATGAGCTGGCACATCCCCCACGCACTGGGGCGCGGCATCGGCGGGCTGGATCTGGCGGCGCTGGGCATCCCATCCGAGCGCGATTACATCCACCGCTACTGCGAGCGCACCGGCATCGCCGACACAAGCAGCCTGCACGCCGACTGGAATTTCTACCTGGCCTACAACCTGTTTCGCATCGCCGCCATCCTGCAAGGCATCGCCAAACGCGTGGAAGCCGGCACCGCAGCCAGCAGCGAAGCCAGGGCCGCCGGGGCGCAGGCGCGCCCGATGGCGGAGCTTGCCTGGTCCTTCGCCCGCAAGGCCTGAACCCCTTTCATCTCCACGAGGAAACCCATGGACTTCGCCTACTCCCCCAAGACCCGCGAGCTGCAGAAGAAATTGACGCAGTTCATGGACGACCACGTCTACCCGGCCGAGAAGGAACACGCCGCGGAACTCGCCGCCAACACCCAGGCCGGCAAGCGCTGGACACCGCTCAAGACCATAGAAAACCTCAAGCCCAAGGCACAGGCGGCCGGGCTGTGGAACCTGTTCCTGCCGGTGGATACGGCCGAAGCCTCGGGCTACCACGGCGCGGGCCTGACCAACCAGGAATACGCCCCGCTGGCCGAAATCATGGGCCGCGTGCTCTGGGCCAGCGAAGTCTTCAACTGCTCAGCGCCCGATACCGGCAACATGGAAACCATCGCCCGCTACGGCAGCGAGGCGATCAAGGCGGAATGGCTCAAACCCCTGCTCGAAGGCCGCATCCGCTCGGGCTTTGCGATGACGGAGCCAGACGTGGCATCGAGCGACGCCACCAACATCACCACCCGCATAGCGCGCGACGGCGACGACTACGTCATCACCGGCCGCAAGTGGTGGACCAGCGGCGCGGGCGATCCGCGCTGCAAGGTCTACATCACCATGGGCAAGACCGACCCGGAGGCCGCCAGGCATTCGCAGCAAAGCATGATCGTCGTGCCTGCGGATACACCTGGCATCACGGTGCTGCGCAACCTCAACGTCTTCGGCTACGACGATGCGCCGCACGGCCACTCGGAAGTCATCTTCGACCGCGTGCGCGTGCCCGCCGGCAACATCCTGCTGGGTGAAGGCCGCGGTTTCGAGATCGCGCAGGGGCGCCTGGGGCCGGGGCGCATCCACCATTGCATGCGCCTGATCGGCCAGGCCGAGCGCGCGCTCGAACTGATGTGCCGGCGCGCCAGCAGCCGCGTCGCCTTCGGCAAGACCATCGCCCAGCAGACGGTGACGCAGGAGCGCATCGCCGAAGCGCGCTGCAAGATCGACATGGCGCGCCTGCTCACGCTCAAGGCCGCATGGATGATGGACACCGCGGGCAACAAGGCGGCCAAGACCGAGATCGCGATGATCAAGGTCGTCGCCCCGAACATGGCCTGCCAGGTGATCGACTGGGCCATCCAGGTGCATGGCGGCGGCGGCGTCAGCGATGATTTCCCGCTCGCCTACGCCTACGCCAATGCGCGCACGCTGCGCTTTGCCGACGGGCCCGACGAAGTGCACCGCAACGCGATCGCCAAGTGGGAGCTGGGCAAGTACGCGGACCGGCCCGCACGCGGCTGAACCCCAGGTCCGCCACCGGCAAACACCGGCGGGCGCATCGCCCTAAAATGCCCGGTTTTCCCCAGCGGTCAGCGCATGCGTTGACCGCGCCCTTTGGAGAGCCTTCATGAGCGCACCGATTGCTGCCGCCTCGTCCCACGTGATGAACACCTACAACCGGGTGCCGATCGCGCTTGAGCGAGGCCGCGGCGTGCGCGTGTGGGACGTGAACGGCAAGGAGTACATGGATGCGCTCGCCGGCATCGCCGTCAGCACGCTGGGGCACGGCCACCCCAGGCTGGTGCCTGCGCTGCAGGACCAGGTGGCCAAACTCATCCACTGCTCCAACTATTACCACGTGCCCGGCCAGGAGCAGCTCGCCGCGCTGCTGACCGAGCGTGCACGCATGGACAAGGCGTTCTTCTGCAGCACGGGTCTTGAAGCCAACGAGGCGGCGATCAAGATCGCCCGCAAATACGGCGTGGACAAGGGCATCGCCAAGCCGGTGATCGTGGTCTACGAACACGCCTTCCACGGCCGCTCACTCGGGACGATGGCCGCCACGGCCAATGAGAAGGTGCGCAGCGGTTTCGGCCCGCTGATGGAAGGTTTTCTGCGCGTGCCGGTCAATGACCTCGCCGCGCTCAAGACGGCCACGGCAGGCAACCCCGACATCGTCGCCGTGATGCTCGAACCCATCCAGGGCGAAGGCGGTCTGCACCCGATGCGCGCCGAGTACCTGCAGCAGGTGCGCGCGTTGTGCGACGAGCGCGGCTGGCTCATGGTGCTGGACGAAATCCAGTGCGGCATGGGACGCACCGGCAAGTGGTTTGCGCACCAGTGGGCCGGCATCGTGCCCGACGTGATGAGCCTGGCCAAGGGCCTGGCCTCGGGTGTACCCGTGGGCGCGGTGCTGGCGCGCGGCGCGGCCGCCAGCGTGTTTCAGCCCGGCAACCACGGCACCACGTTCGGCGGCAATCCCCTGGCGATGCGCGCGGGGGTCGAGACCCTCGCCATCATGGAGGAAGACCGGCTGCTGGCCAACGCGACCGAAGTCGGCGCACACCTCAAGGCCGCGCTGCAGCAGGCGCTTGGCGGCCTGCCGGGCGTGAAGGAAATCCGCGGCCAGGGCCTGATCATCGGCGTGGAGCTGGACCGCCCCTGCGGCGTGCTCATCAACCGCGCCGCCGCCGCGGGCCTGCTGATCTCGGTAACGGCCGACAGCGTGATCCGCATCGTGCCGCCGCTCATCCTCACGCGCGCCGAGGCGGATGAAATCGTGGCGCTCCTCACACCCGTGGTACAGGCCTTCCTGGCCGAAACGAGCGAGGTGAGCGCATGAAGCACTACCTGCAATTCAGCGATTTCAGCGCCGACGACTACGCCTATCTCTTTGAGCGTACGGCCATCATCAAGCGCAAGTTCAAGAGCTACGAGAAATACCACCCGCTAGTGGACCGCACGCTGGCCATGATTTTCGAGAAGGCGAGCACGCGCACGCGCGTGAGCTTCGAGGCCGGCATGGGGCAGCTCGGCGGCACGGTGGTCAACCTCACCAGTACCGACAGCCAGCTCGGCCGCTCCGAATCCATCGAGGACACCGCGCGCGTCATCAGCCGCATGACCGACATCGTGATGATCCGCACCTTCGGGCAGGAGCGCCTGGAGCGCTTCGCCGAATATTCGCGCGTGCCGGTCATCAACGGTCTGACCAACGAATTCCACCCCTGCCAGATCATGGCGGACCTGTTCACCCTGATCGAGCACCGCGGCTCCATCGCCGGCAAGGTCGTCACCTGGGTGGGCGACGGCAACAACATGGCCAACACCTGGCTGCAGGCGGCCGACCTGCTGGGCTTTACCGTGCACCTGAGCACGCCCAGCGGCTACGAAGTGGATGAAAAACTGGCCTTCGGCGCCCGCCAGCCGCGCGCTGGCTGCTACAAAATTTTCAAAGATCCGCTGCAGGCCTGCGCAGGCGCCGATCTGGTGACCACCGACGTCTGGACCAGCATGGGCTACGAGGCCGAGAACGAGGCGCGGCGCAAGGCCTTCGCCGACTGGTGCGTCGATGAAACGATGATGGCTGCCGCCAGGCCCGATGCGCTTTTCATGCACTGCCTGCCCGCGCACCGCGGCGAGGAAGTGACGGCCGAGGTGATCGATGGCGCGCAATCCGTCGTCTGGGACGAGGCCGAGAACCGCATGCACGTGCAGAAGGCGGTGATGGAATACCTGCTGCTGGGCCGCATCAGCGAAACGGCCTGAGCCCTTCGGTCTGCGGCGCGGGGTAAGTCACCGCCCCACCCTGCTCCACCACGGCGCCCGCGCTCAGGTGCGCTGGCTCCAGCTTGCCCGGCCCCATGATGTGCCACACCTGCTCGCCCCGCGCCAGCAGGTGGTCGGTGACGATACGCCGGTGGCAGCGCCACCACAGCACCTCGGAGCACATCAGCGCGCAGCGCTGCGCACGCCCCTCTTCGATCAGATGCGCCAGCCCGGCGTCGAAGTCGGGCGTGCAGGCGTAATCGGCATAACGGTGAAAGCTCTGGTTTTCCCACCACGCGTTGACCTCGGGCGCGATGTCTGCCGTCTTCCCGCGCAGGCCGCCGAGCTGCGCCACATGCTCGTAAGCCAGGCCATGCGCGGGCAGGCTGACCGAAAGCGCATCCTCGTTGAACTGCGGGAATTTGCGCGAGCCCGGCATCTTGCGGATGTCCACCACGCGCTGCACGCCGGCCTCCTTGAGCAGGTCAGCGAATTCTTCCAGGCTGTGCGTGGAGTGGCCCACGGTGAAGAAAGGCAGGCTCATAGCTTGGTCAATGCGGTGGCGTAATGGGCAGCAATGTGATCGGTCTTGTCGCTCTTGATTTCGTACTGGGGCCGCGCCGGTGACGCATGGTGGCGATGGCCCTTGTAATCGAAATCCTGCAGATGCACGGCCACGATGGTGCCAGAGACCCGGCCCGCCTCGGAATTCCAGGCCACATGGTCTCCAAGGTCAAATCGCGTTTCCATGCTTGCCTCCGTACATTGATTTGAGCCAAAACAGGGCGCAGCGCATGACCATCAAGCGCTGCCAGCTATCATTTCCCAACCATCTTGGCAGGCACGACCCACTCGTCGAACTGCTCGGCCGTGAGAAACCCGAGCGCCAGCGCCGCTTCGCGCAGGCTGGTGCCTTCGGCGTGCGCCTTCTTGGCGATCCTGGCGGATTTGTCGTAGCCGATATGGGTGTTGAGCGCGGTCACCAGCATCAGCGAGCGCCCCACCAGCTCGTCAATGCGCGCCCGGTTGGGTTCTATGCCGACGGCACAGTGGTCGTTGAAGCTATTGATGCCATCGGCCAGCAGGCGCACGCTCTGCAGGAAGTTGTGCGCGATCATGGGGCGAAACACGTTGAGCTCGAAGTTGCCCGAAGCGCCGCCGATGTTGATCGCCACGTCGTTGCCCATGACCTGCGCGGCCAGCATGGTGACGGCCTCGGACTGCGTCGGATTGACCTTGCCCGGCATGATGGACGAGCCCGGCTCGTTCTCGGGGATGTGAATCTCGCCAATGCCGCTGCGCGGCCCGCTGGCCAGCCAGCGCACATCGTTGGCGATCTTTATCATGCTGGCCGCCAGGGTCTTGAGCGCGCCATGCGCATGGACCAGCGCGTCGCAGCTTGCCAGCGATTCGAACTTGTTCGGTGAGCTCACGAAGGGCAGTCCCGTCAGGCGCGCCAGCTCCGCCGCCACCTGCTCCGCATAGCCCTTGGGCGCGTTGAGCCCCGTGCCCACCGCCGTGCCGCCCAGCGCCAGTTCGCACAGGTGCGGCAGCGCCGCGCGGATATGCGCCTCGCCATGCGCCAGCTGCGCTGCCCAGCCCGAAATCTCCTGCCCCAGGGTCAGCGGCGTCGCATCCTGCAGGTGGGTGCGGCCGATTTTCACGATGCCGTCGAACGCCTGGGCCTTGGCCGCCAGCGTGCCGTGCAGCCTGGCGATGGCGGGCAGCAGCCTGTGCGTGATGGCGTCGACCGCCGCCACGTGCATCGCGGTGGGAAACACATCGTTGCTCGACTGACTCTTGTTCACGTCGTCGTTGGGGTGCACCAGACGCTTCTCACCGCGCTCGCCGCCCATCAGCTCGCTCGCGCGGTTGGCCAGCACCTCGTTCACGTTCATGTTGGTCTGCGTGCCCGACCCGGTCTGCCAGACCACCAGCGGGAACTCATCCGGATGCTTGCCCGCCAGCACCTCGTCGGCGGCGGCGATGATGGCGTTGGTCTTCTTCTCGTCCATCAGGCCCAGCGCATGGTTCACCTTGGCCGAGGCCTTCTTCACCGTGGCCAGCGCGTGAATGATCTCGGCCGGCTGGTGCTCGCCGCTGATGGCGAAATTGAGTTTGGAACGCTGCGTCTGCGCGCCCCAGAGGTGGTCGGCGGGCACCTCGACATCGCCCAGGGTGTCGTGTTCGATGCGGGTTTTCTGATTCATGGCGTTCTCCCAGATGGCTACAGCCACCCATTGGACCGCAATCGCGCGAGCCGCACACGACGCAGCCCACTTGCCCGCATATGGAGCGCAGGTTCCCCAGGGGATTACCTGCATAACTTTTGTCGCTCTGTGGTAGTGCAGGTCGGGATGGGGCGCGAGGCGCTTTTTGCAGCCGATAGCGGTGGCTATCGGCAAAAAAAGCAACGACGCGAACCGCCCGAGGCTGCGTTATCACAGACGGCAAGGAGTTGTGCAGGTCATCCCAAGGCACTTGAGATAATCAACCGTCAACCCTCAAAGACTGTCCATGACCACGACCATCCGCTACGACGACCTGGTGGAATCCATTGCCGCCGCGCTGCAGTACATCAGCTACTACCACCCCACCGACTACATCCAGCACCTGGTGCGCGCCTGGGAGCACGAGAAAAGCCCCGCCGCCAAGGACGCGATGGCGCAGATCCTCACCAACAGCAAGATGAGCGCCATGGGCCACCGCCCGATCTGCCAGGACACCGGCATCGTCAACGTGTTCCTGAAGATCGGCATGGACGTGCGCTTCGAAGGCTTTCCGGCCGGCCAGGCGGTGGAAGACGCCGCCAACGAAGGCACGCGCCGCGCCTACCTCTCGGCCGAGAACACGCTGCGCGCCAGCGTGGTGGCCGATCCGCTCTTTGCGCGCAAGAACACCAAGGACAACACCCCGGCCGTCACCCACGTGCAGCTCGTGCCCGGCAACAAGCTGGAAGTCACCGTTGCCGCCAAGGGCGGCGGCAGCGAAAACAAGAGCAAGCTCGCCATGCTCAACCCCGGCGACAGCCTGGTGGACTGGGTGCTCAAGACCGTGCCCACCATGGGCGCCGGCTGGTGCCCGCCCGGCATGCTGGGCATAGGCGTGGGCGGCACCATGGAAAAGGCGGCGCTGCTGGCCAAGGAAAGCCTGATGGAAGACCTCAACATGTACGAGCTGCAGCAGCGCTCGGCCAAGGGCGAGAAGCTCACGCAGGTGGAAGAACTGCGCCTGGAGCTGTATGAAAAGGTCAACGCTCTGGGCATAGGCGCGCAGGGCCTGGGGGGGCTTTCCACCGTGCTGGACGTGAAGATCGCGCTCTACCCCACGCACGCCGCCGGCAAGCCCGTCGCCATGATCCCCAACTGCGCCGCCACGCGCCACGCGCATTTCGTGCTGGATGGCTCCGGCCCGGCCTACCTGGATGCGCCAGACCTCAAGCTCTGGCCCCAGCTCGACTGGGCGCCCAACTACGCCGAATCACGCCGCGTCGATCTCGACACGCTCACCCCCGCCGAGGTGGCGAGCTGGAAATCCGGCGAGCGCATCTTGCTGAACGGCAAGATGCTCACCGGCCGCGATGCCGCGCACAAGCGCATCCAGGAGATGCTGGCCAAGGGCGAAACGCTGCCCGTGGACTTCAGCAACCGCGTGATCTACTACGTCGGCCCGGTGGACCCGGTGCGTAACGAAGTCGTCGGCCCCGCCGGCCCGACGACCGCCACGCGCATGGACAAGTTCACCGAAATGATGCTGGCGCAGACCGGCCTGATCGCCATGATCGGCAAATCCGAACGCGGCCCCGAGGCGATTGCCGCTATACAGAAACATAAAAGCGCCTACCTCATGGCCGTGGGCGGCGCCGCCTACCTGGTGAGCAAGGCCATCAAGCACGCGCGTGTGCTGGCATTTGAAGACCTGGGCATGGAAGCCATCTACGAATTCGACGTGGTGGACATGCCGGTGACGGTGGCGGTGGACTCGACTGGCACCAGCCAGCACATCACCGGGCCGGCGGAGTGGCAGAAACGGATTGCGGCAAATATGGCGCGGAGTTATACGGCAAGCAAAGCGGCGACGTGAACATCTGATCCGGGAATTTTTAGGTAAAACCGGATATGTATCGTTTACGCTGGCATTTCAGCGCTTCTGACATCAACGCCGCCGCAAGATGTGGATGAACTCTTCACCCTGGGTCTGTTGCTCCACCAATTCGTTTCCTGTTTGCTTGGCGAACGCCTGAAAGTCGCGCGTAGAGCCAGGATCCGTCGCAACGACCTTGAGAAGCTGGCCGCTGAGCATCTTGGTCAGCACCTTTTTGGCCTTGAGGATGGGTAGCGGGCAGTTGAGTCCGCGTGCATCAAGTTCACTGTCAATGTTCATGTTCCCTCCTTGGGTTGATCCAGCCCGCGCCGGCGTTCGGCGTTCTCTTCCGGTGTAAAGAATACGGGTTCGTGGCCGCGTGCACGCAGCCAGTCTGCCAGTGCATAGCCCGTGCCCGCAGGCCAGCATTTGAGATCCTTGAGTTCCATCAGCCGATAGTCCAGCAGTTCCGGCGACAGCTGAACCGTGCCACTCGCCTGAACATGGTAGGCAATGATCACCTGGTTCATGCGCAGAAACTCGTAAGCACCCACCATGGTGATCGCATGAGCGTCCAGATTGGTTTCTTCCTTCACCTCGCGCGCGACACCTTCCTGGGGACTTTCTCCAGCCTCCATGAAGCCCGTGATGAGAGCAAACATCTTTGGGGGCCACGCGGCATTGCGGGCCAGCAGCACCTTGCCTTCAATTTCAACGATGGCTGCAAGCACAGGAACAGGGTTGTTCCAGTGCGTCCAGCCGCAGGCGGCACAGCGCAGGCGCACTTTCTCGCCGCCATCCTCCATTTGTGCGATCGGCGCAAGTTCAGTTGCGCAGTGAGGGCAAAAGCGCATTTCGTATTGCTGCAGCATCATTCAGGCGGGGAAAACCCCGGTGGAGAGATACCGATCACCGCGATCGCACACGATGAAGACAATGGTTGCGTCATGTTCGCGCTGTGCAATCTGTTGTGCTGCCCAGCAAGCTCCCGCCGACGAAATCCCGCCGAAGATGCCTTCTTCCGCCGCCAGCCGTCGCGCCATGTCCTCGGCATCGCCCTGCGAGACCGACACCAGTTCGTCGACGAGTTCCGGATGGTAGATCTTGGGCAGATAGGCTTCCGGCCACTTGCGGATGCCCGGTATGCGCGAGCCTTCCGTTGGCTGAGCACCGACGATGCGCACCTTGGGATTTTTCTTGCGCAGGTAGCGCGCCACGCCGGTGATCGTCCCCGTGGTTCCCATCGCACTTATGAAGTGGGTGATGCGCCCTCCCGTCTGCTCCCAGATCTCGGGGCCCGTTGCCTCGAAATGCGCACGCGGATTGTCTTCGTTCGCGAACTGGTCCAGCACCCTGCCCTTGCCTTGCGCCGCCATCTGAAGGGCAAGATCGCGGGCGTACTCCATGCCGCCGCTCTTGGGCGTGAGCACCAGCTCAGCTCCATAGGCTTTCATGGTCTGTGCGCGTTCGACGGACAGATCTTCGGGCATCACCAGCACCATGCGATAGCCCTTGACCGCCGCCACCATCGCGAGCGCAATGCCGGTATTGCCGGAAGTGGCTTCGATCAGCGCGTCGCCCGGCTTGATTTCGCCGCGCTGCTCCGCGCCCTGGATCATCGCCAGCGCCGCCCTGTCCTTGACGGAGCCGGCCGGGTTATTGCCTTCCAGTTTGGCAAGGACCACGATTCGCCGCTCGGCATGCTCGGCTGCGCCCAAGCGCTGCAACGCCACCAAGGGGGTGTTTCCTATCGTGCTCTCAATCGAAGAATACGTTTTCATATCCCCTACTGTGCCATAATTCCACGCTTCGTGAGATACCAGCCCGGGTGGTGAAATTGGTAGACGCAGGGGACTCAAAAATAGGGACTTCTACGTAGTTCTTGCTTGAGGTCACTGCCTGCCAAGCCGCATGGGACAAGGGATTGAGTGATAAATCGCCTCTTGATCGAGATGCCTGCATTTCGAGCCAGGAGTCAGCTAGGAGCCAGGACGATGCAAGCTGGCTCCCAGTGAGGAGTAGATAGTTGAAGTAGCATCGTGCGTCATGCCCGAGTGGTGAAATTGGTAGACGCAGGGGACTCAGACCAAATTTGAGCCCTCCGGGGGAAACCCCAGAGGTGAAGCCCGTCAAACTCGGCGAAGGCCCTGGACGCAAGTCCGAGCTAATACCGAGCCAAGCCCTGGAGCCGAAAGGCTCCTCGGAAGGTGTAGAGAGCAGACGGCGGGCACCTACGGCCGAAAGGCTATGGTGAAGGCGTGCTCCAGCCCACGAACGCCGTTTCTTCGGAGACGGCGGCGGCGAAAGCCGAAGTGGGAAGAAAATCCCCCGCCGCAAGGCGTGCCGGTTCGATTCCGGCCTCGGGCACCAATTCAAGAGCCGCCTCTGTCAAGCAGAGGCGGCTTTTTCGTTCTTGGTCTGCGTGCGCTTGAATCCTCGATCCCCCGCCATGAAGGTTTCCAGCATGTACGGGATCAGCATCGTGGCATCGACCGCCTCCCCATACGCCTGCGCGTACAGCGCGGCATAGCGGTCAAGGTCGGCTTTCAGGCTGACCGAGCACGCAAAGGTTAGCTTCGTGGACTCCAGCTTGGGCAGCGGCCCCAGCCGCAATTTCTTCGTCGTGCTCATCGCATCGCCCCCCGCTGGAAGAACATCGGCTGGTACGGTCGCAACACCAGATCGCGGTTGACGATGATCCGCACCGGCAGGCCCGGCCGCTCCGTCAAGGTCGGCTGAATGTTCATGTTGCGCCGGGTCATCTCCTGGCCGACCTGATTGATGCTGTCCTGCGCGCTGTCGCGCCCGGCAATCACGATGCGGTTGCCGTTCTGCCGGTTCTCCGGCGCGGCCAGCTCCGCGCCCACGCCCAGCAGTGTCGTCAGCGCCGCACCGGCAAAGACGCGATCCCAGTGCCAATCGACGCCATCCTCCAGGCCGGAGTAGCCGGCCGGGTCGGCGCCCGCGAGGTTGTCGAGCTTCAGCGAAGACGTATCCGGCAAGATAATGCGGTTCCACACCACCTGCACGCGGCTCTGCCCATAGCTCATCTGGCTGTTGTACTTGCCCATGAGGCGCGAGCCCTGAGGGATCAACAGAAACTTGCCCGTGGCCGAGTCGTAGACCGGCTCCGTCACCGTGCCAATCACGTCGCCCGGCAGGTCCGACTTGATGCCTGTCACCAGCGCCCCGGCGATCACCGTCCCGGCCATCATCTGGTACGGCGAGGCTGGCATTTGCAGATTGCCAGAATTGCGGGTTTCCGTAGAACCGCCTTTCAGGAAAGCCTCTTTCTGGTCTTGCCGGTTCTGCACGGCGGTCGGGTCGGCAGGCTGGGCAGCCGTCGAGGCCGGCCCAGCGGCCAGCGGGTCGAAGCCCGCCAAGGTCGATGCCGGGCCAGCCGCTTGCGCAGTCGCTGGCGCTGCGGTCTTGCCGGGCGTACCAGAATGGAAGAACACCGAGGAAGCCGCTGCCGCTTCGGCTTCCTTGCGCCGAGCGTCCTCCGGGTCGTGGCCCGGTGGCGCATACGTGGGTGTCACCGGCTGCTGCGCCTTCACGATGGCAGGGCCGAGATCGCCCGGCAGCGGCGGCCCCAGCTCCGGCACCTTCCGCAGCTTGGAGTAATCCGAAGGCAGGCCATCCAGCCCCTCGGACTTCGAGACGCGATCCACGTTGTAAAGCTCGGTCTGCTCGCCTGCGCCGCGCCGATGTGGCTGCAATGACCAGATCGTGGCCCCTAGCACGGCGACCGACAGGCCGCCCGTGAGCATGGCCAAGGTGCGCCGATTCAGGCGTGTGACCGGGCGCGGCTGGGCGCGCAGCGCCACCGCCTCGGGCGCGACCTTGCCCGCCTGTGGCGTGCCAAGATCGCGAGTGTCGTCCTGGCTCATGGTCAGTTCCTCCGCGTGCCACCGGAAACGCCATCGGTGCGCTCGATCCGCACCACATCGCCCTTGTCTCCGCCCAGGCGCAGTTCGGCCGCACCGAACAGGCGATCCACGATGTAATACGGCGACCGAAAACGGTAGTTCACCAACTGCCCGTCGCCCTGCGCGCCGATGACGAACAGCGGCGGCAGCTCGCCCTGCGCGATGCCCGGCGGGAACTGGATGTAGACCTTCCCGCCGTCATCGAAGGCGCGCAGCGGCTTCCACGGCGGATTGCTGCCGCTGACCGCGTAGCGGAAGCGGATCTTCTCCAGCGACAGGCCGCTATCGACCGGCGCGACGGCGCTGGCCGCTTGCGCCTGGCGCTGCAGGGCCAGCATCTTGTCCTTCGGGTACTCCCAGGACAACGACGCCATCCACGTCTTCTCGGTCGAAGTCAGCTCCAGCAGGTAGGTGCGCCGGCTGGTGGTGATGACTAGGTTGGTCTTCAACCCCGAGCGGATCGGTTTGACCATCACATTGACGCGCAGCGCATCGCCGCTGCCGCTCGACGTGTCCCCGACGATCCAGCGAACCGTGTCGCCAGCAGCCACCGTCACCAGCTCCTCACCAGGCTGGAGCGCGATCACCGTCACGCGGCCCACGGCCGCATAGACCTGATACAGCGCGCCATCTGTGAAGGGCCACACTTGAATCGCGTTGACGTAGCCCTCGCGCGTGGGCGCAATACGCGCCTCGGCGTTGGCGCGAGACACGCGCACGGTTTCATCGGCGGGTTCTGCGACGGACTTGGCATCCGGCACAGGTTTCATCTGCGCTGGCATCGGCAGCACCTGCGGCACAGCCACTACCTCCACAGGCGTAGGCGGCTCCGGCAGCGGCTGGGCCTGCACCGGCTCATCGAGCGAGATGGACGGCGGCGGCTTGCCCTGCGTAGCGCAGCCCGTGAGGGCAAGCAGCATGATCGGCAAGGCGGATTTACGGAAAAGATCATTCATGGTTTTGCTCCTTCGTTCGCTTCCAGTTCGCGGCTCCACGACAGCCCGTTGGCGTAGATGCCCAGGGGGTTTTTGCGCACGCGCTGCTCGGTGCGCGGCGTCTGCTGCACGATGGACACCACGGCGTTCCAGCGTTCGGTGCGATCCAGCGCGCCGTTGACGAAGCGCGTCTCCGTCCAGCGCACGTTGAACGACGTGTCGCTGGCGCGGGTCACGCTGCTGATCTGCACCGTCACCGACTCCTTGCCGATACGCGCGAACGGATCGTTCACGCGGGCGTACTCGTTGAGCACCACGGCGCCTTTGTCGGTCGTGTAGTCATAGGCATCGAGCCAGTTCTGCCGCACCACGATGGGGTCGATGGACAGCGAGCGCACCAGACCGATGAAGCGGCCGAGGTGGTAAGCAATCTGCGCATCGCTGGGCCGGTACGGCGTGGCCGCTTCGCCGACAGCGCGCACCTGACCCGAGTTGTCCACCTCGATGACGTAGGGGGTGACGATGGACTGCGCGGAACGCCAGACCAGGCCACCGGCCATCAGTACGGCCAAAGTGAGGCAGCCGAAGGCCATGAACCGCCAGTTCTTCGCCTGTACGCGGGCCGAGCCGATGCGCTCGTCCCAGGCCTGGGCGGCGGATTGGTACGGGGTAGCAGGCTGCGGTGTGTTGGCATAGCGCACCTGCGGTCTTTTGAATCGCATGGGAGTTCTCCTTCAAGATCAGGAATCGGAATCACGCAGGCTTGGCCCCTGGCTGGAGCTGCCGCCGTCGCCGCCGCGCAGCGTGTGGGCGGCGGTCGTCGCGGCATGGGTGAGTTGCTGCCTGCGGTGCAGGCGCTTGGCCCAGGCGGGTTGTTCGGCAGACGGAGCCGATCCGCTAGCGTCAGGGTCGGCGTGCGCGGCGCCGGAGGCCGGCGCGTCATCGGGCCGAAAGGCCGCCGCCATGCGTTCCTTCATCGACCGCGCCCCATCGGCGACTTTCTGCCCGGCCGCCTGCGCGCCGGTCTTGGCAACATTGCCCACGCCGGCGGCGGCACCCTTCAGGCCGCCACCGGCCGAAGTGGAGCCCGCCTGGTACGTCGACTTGGCGCTGCTGGCGGTCGATGCCATCGAGCGGGCGGCGGCGGGTGCCATGCGTGCCCCGGCCGCCACTGCGCTTCCGACGCCGGTAGCCGCGGCACCGACCGCCACGGCGGTTCCGGCTGCGCCGATGGCAGCACCGGCCATCGCGCCCGCGCCGAGCTGTGGCCCACCGGACACCAAGCCTGTCGCAATGCCCGGCCCAAAGATGCCCAGGGCCAGCATGGACAATGAGGCCAGCATGATGACCAGCGCCTGGTCGATGGACGGCTCGGAACCGGGCGGTATCCTGAATTCGGCGAACAGCCCTGAGCCGATACCCACGACGACGGCGAGCACCAGCACCTTGATGCCCGAGGACACCACGTTGCCCAGCACCTTCTCGGCCATAAACGCTGTCTTGTTCCAGAGGGCAAACGGCACCAGCACGAAGCCCGCCAGCGTGGTCAGCTTGAACTCGATCAACGTGACGAAGAGTTGCACCGCCAGCACGAAGAAGCTGACGATGACCACCAGCCAAGCGAGAAATAGCACGACGATGGGCGCGATGTGGATGAAGACCTCCGGGAAGCCCGCCATCTCCCGGATCTGGTCGAGGATGGGCGCCGCTGCGTCGATACCGGCCTTGGCCAACCGTCCCGGCTGCAGGAAGTTGCCCATGCTCAAGGTCGAGCCGCTGGCCGTCAGGCCCAGCCCGGCGAATGAGCGGAACAGGATGCCCGCCAGGGTGTTGAAATTGCCGATGATGTAGGCGAAGGCACCCACGTACAGCACCTTGCGGATCAGCTTGGCGATCACGTCCTCGCCCTGGCCGGTGGCATGCCCCATCGCCCAGAACAGCCCGGCGAGCGTCATGTCGATGACGATCAACGTTGCGGTCAGGAACGCCACCTCGCCATGCAACAGTCCGAAGCCCGAGTCGATGTAGCGCGAGAAGATGTCGAGGAAGCGGTCAATGACCGAAACGTCGTTCATGGCCTGGCTCCGTCAACGACTGTAGAAATCGACGGACCGCGGCGTGTACGGCGTGCCCTCACCCAGGAAGCGCCGGTTCACCTCGCGGCCCCGCTCCACGGCGGCGGCCTGCCGCGCCAGTTCCAGCGAGCCCGCGCGATCCTGCGTGATCTGCAGCCGCTGCGTTTGGATCGACTGCTTGGCCTGCAGGGCCAGCAACTGGTTCGTGGCCTGCATCGCCTGCAAAGCGCCCACCGCCGATTGGCTCTTGCCCACGAGGTCGGCCAGCACGCCTTCGTCGTCGCTCAGGTTCTGCGATGCCTGAGCCTGCATCTGCATGGTGGTCTGCAGGCCATCGAGCGTGTTCTTCCAGCGTTCCTGCGCGTCGCGGTACATCTGGTTGCCGCTCACGGTGGCGGCGTATTGCTCGGGGTACAGGCGCTGGAATTCCCGATCCAGATTCGTCACGTCATAGGCCAAGCCCTTGGCCTGCGCGATCAGCCGCTGGGTGGTCGCCAGATTGGCGCGCAGCTGGCCGACCACGCTGGATGGCAGACTGGCCAGGTTGCGCGCCTGGTTGATGAGCATCTGCGCTTCGTTCTGGAGCTGCTTGATCTGGTTGTTGATCTGCTCCAGCGTGCGGATCGCGGTCAGCGTGTTCTGCACGAGGTTCGTGGGGTCGATCACGACCCATTGCGCCTGCACGGCGGTAGCGGTGCAAAGCATGGCCGCGACGGCGGCGGCGAGAAGACGCTTTTTCATGATGGGTTCTCCTGGAGATGGGTGGACGGGAACGAGGACAGCAGGTCGGCGGCCCAATTCAGGCCGCGATGGCGCAGCCACGCGGCTACGAACGGGGTGGAAGCGGATGAAGCGGCAGCGAGCACCGCGTCGATGTCGCGCTGGTCTTGCGGCGTGGACGTGCCCGCAAAGGCCAGCGTCGCGGCGCCCAGGTCGAGGTCGAACAGGCGGTTGCCGAGTCGGGATTGGTAGTAGTAGTCGCGCTTGGGCTGCGCGGTCGCCACGATCTCGATCTGGCGCGAGTTCAGCCCGAAGCCTTCGTAGATAACCCTGATCTGCGGCTCGGTCGCCTGTGGGTTGGGCAGGAAGATGCGGCTCGCGCAGCTCTCGATGATTGCGGGCGCGATGCTCGAATCCTTGATGTCCGCCAGGCTCTGCGTGGCGAAGATGACGCTCACGTTCTTCTTGCGCAGCGTCTTGAGCCATTGGCGGATGCGCGCCGCAAACACCGGGTCATCGAGGAACAGCCACGCTTCATCGAGGATCAGCAGCGTGGGCGCACCGTCGAAGCGTTCATCGAAGCGCGCAAAGAGGTAATGCAGCACGGCCATGACGGCGGCCTTGCTGTGCATCAGTTCCTCCATCTCGAAGCACTGCACGGAGCCGGCGCCCAGGCGATCCGAATCCGCATCCAGCAGCTTGCCGTGGGCGCCGCCCAGCACGTACGGCGCGAGCGCCTGGCGCAGCGCATTCGATTGCAGCAGCACCGACAGGCCGGTCATCGTGCGCTGCTCCACCGGCGCACCGGCGAGACTGCCGAGCGCCGACCAGATGGCGGCCTTCTCTTCGGGGCCGACGGCTACACCCTCATGCCGCAAGCGCCCTTCGATCCATTCGGCGGCCCAGGTGCGGTAGCCCTCGCGGTCGATGCGGGCGAGAGGCTGAAACGCGATCTCGCCATCCATCCCGAGGTCGTAGTGCTCGCCACCCAGCCCGAGGATGGTGGCGCGCATCGAGCGTCCCATGTCGAAGGCAAAGATGCGCGAGCCGCGATAGCGCCGAAACTGCATCGCCAATGTGGCGAGCAGCACCGACTTGCCCATGCCCGTAGGACCAGCCACCAGCGTGTGGCCCACGTCGCCGATGTGCGTCACCAGCCGGAACGGCGTCGCGCCCTCAGTGCGCGTGACGATCAGCGGCGGGCCGTCGAGGTGCGCGTTCTTCTCCGGCCCGGCCCATACCGCCGACACCGGCATCAGGTGCGCCAGGTTCAACGTGGAGACAATGGGCTGGCGCACGTTCGCGTAGGCATGACCCGGAATGGACGACAGCCACGCATCCACGGCGTTGAGCGTTTCGGGGATGGTGACGAAGCCACGCCCCTGGATGACGCGCTCCACCCTGCGCAGCTTCTCGTCGGCCACGGCGGCATCCGCGTCCATGACGGTGACGGTCGCTGTCACGTAGCCGAAGGCCACTTGATCGCTGCCCAGCTCCTGCAAGGCGGCATCGGCATCGGTGGCCTTGTTGCTGGCGTCGGTATCGACCAGCGGGCTTTCTTGCTGGAAGATCGTCTCGCGCAGCAGCGCGATGACGTTCTTGCGCTTGGCGAACCACTGGCGGCGCAAGCGCCCCAACTCCCGTTCCGCCTCGGATTTGTCGAGGCACAGAAAGCGCGTGCTCCAGCGATACCCAAATCCCAGGCGGTTGAGGTCGTCCAGAATCCCCGGCCAGGTCGAGGTCGGGAAACCGCGCACCGTCGCCACGCGCAGATGCTGGTCGCCCAGCATCGGTGCCAGGCCGCCGATCAGCGGCGCGTCGGCTAGCAGAGCGTCGAGGTGGAATGGCACCTCGGGCACGCCCACGCGGTAACGCCGCGTTGAAACGGTGGCATGCAGGTAGGTCAGCGTCTGGCTGTCATCGAGCCAGACGATCTCCGGCATCACGCCATCGAGCAGGTCAAAGATGCGATCCGTCTCCGCGACGAAGGCAGTTAGGCGCTCGCGCCAATCCACGCCTTCGGTGGGTCGGTTCTCATAGAGCAGCCCTGCTGCGCGGGCGCGCGACTCCTCGGCCGGCAGGTACACCAGCGTGAGGTGGTAGCCACTCTCGAAATGGTTGCCCGAGTCCTCGAAGGCGGCGCGGCGCTCCTCGTCCACCAGCCAGGACAGCGGCTCAGGAAACTCCGAGTGCGGGTAGCTGGCCGCGGGCCGGCGCTCGGCTTCGATGAACAGCGCCCAGCCCGAGCTCAGGCGGCGCAGCGCGTTGTTCAGCCGCGCCGACGTGGAGATCAACTCGCCCTGCGTCGCGCTGTCGAGGTCAGGCCCCCGAAAGCGCGCCGTGCGCTGGAAGGCGCCATCCTTGTTCAGCACGACGCCCGGCGCGATCAGCCCGGCCCAAGGCAGCCAGTCGGCCAGCAGCGCCGGCCGCTGGCGGTATTCGGCAAGGTTCAGCATGGCATTCCCCTCACACGTCCAGCAGCGGCCGGTGCTTGATGTGGCGCGCGAAGACCTGCATGAACTGCGGATCGACACGCGCACCCCAGACCGCCAGCGCATGGCCGGCGATCCAGAGCACCACGCCCGGAATCCACAGTTGCAGGCCCAAGCCCACGGCGGCGGCCAAGGTGCCATTGGCAATCGCCACTGTGCGCGGCGCGCCGCCCAGCAGGATCGGCTCGGTCAGCGAGCGATGCAGGGGCACCTCGAAACCTGGAGCGAACCCCTGCACGCCATCGTGGGCCGCGTTCATACGACGGCCCCGCCCGAGAAGCTGAAGAACGACAGGAAGAACGAGGACGCGGCAAACGCGATCGACAGACCGAAGACGATCTGGATCAGCTTGCGGAACCCGCCCGAGGTATCGCCGAAGGCCAGCGCCAGGCCCGTGGCGATGATGATGATGACCGCGATGATCCGGGCCACCGGACCCTGGATCGACTCCAGGATGGATTGCAGCGGCCCCTCCCAGGGCATCGAGGAACCTGCGGCCTGCGCGGTGCCTGCGAGCAGCAGCATCAGCGCCGCGAGCATCAGACCCTGCAGGGCCGGGCGCGCCAAGCCATCCAGCCGCGCGGGGTGGCAGCGCAGGGCAAGCGGGTTTACAGAAATACGGAAAGCAGGAACGATCATCTGCGTCATGGCAGTTCTCCAGGTTGATCAGGGGACACGGAAGAAAGGTCGGACTGCGGCAGCAGCTCCGGGAATGGAGCCTCCAGCGCATCCGCCAGTTGGTAGCCCGAGCCGTCGAAGCCGACGACCCGAGCGATGCTCTCGATGCGGCGCTTGCGTCCGCGCCCGGCAATGTGGATGACCACGTTGACCGCTTCCGCGATCAGCGCACGGGGCGGGTTCACCGCCACTTCGAGAATCAGTTGCTCCAGGCGCAGCAGCGCGCCCAGCGCGGAGCCGGCGTGGATCGTGGCGATGCCGCCGGGGTGGCCGGTGCCCCAGACCTTGATGAGATCCAGTGCCTCGGCGCCGCGCACCTCGCCGACGACCACACGATCCGGGCGCAGGCGCATGGACGAACGCACCAGCTCGGTCATGGACACGACGCCCTGGCGCGTGCGCAGCGGTACGTGATCGCGCGCCGCGCATTGCAGCTCCACCGTGTCTTCGAGCACCAGCACGCGGTCGCCCGTGGCGGCGATTTCGGCCAGCAGCGCATTCGCCAAGGTGGTCTTGCCGGTGCTGGTGCCGCCCGCGATCAGGATGTTCTGGCGCTCGCGCACGGCGCGCACCAGCAAACCAGCCTGTGCGGCGGTCATCATCCCGTCCTCGATGTAGCGCGACAGCGGGATCACACCAAAGGCACGCTTGCGCAAGGCGAAGGCTGGCCCCGGTGCAGCGGGCGGCAGGATGCCCTCGAAGCGTTCGCCGGTCTCGGGCAGCTCTGCCGTCAAAAGCGGCTGGCCGCGATGCACCTCGGCGCCGACGTGGGCGGCCACGAGACGGATGATGCGTTCGCCATCAGCCTCGGACAGCTCCTCGCCCATCGGGGCGCGGCCCGTGGACAGACGATCCACCCAGAGCGTGCGGTCGGGGTTGAGCATGATTTCCACCACGTCCGGGTCTTCGAGCGCGGCGGCGATCAGCGGCCCCATGGCCGTGCGTAGCATCTGAATGCGGCGATCCAGCGAGGTGGCCGTGAAGGAGGAAAGAACGGCGCTCATAAGGCACGCTCCTGGGCATCTGCAGCGGCCGCCGCGCCCTCCGATCGCGTCGGATCGGGGTGCAGTTCCTCCACCACATCCCGCACCAGGCTGCGCCCGCGCAGCAAATGCCGTCCGAGCTGTTCGACGAACTGCTCGAAGCGGGCCTTGCCCTGGGCGCGAGCGGCGTCCTGATGGGCCTCGGGCACGGGCGTGCTCACAGTGAGGAAATAGCGGATGAACAGCGCCAATGTTTCGATGGCAATGTTCTGGTCGCGCTCCAGACGCTCGGCGTGGCGCGACAGGCGATCCAGTCGCTTGGCAATCGCCGCCTCGCGCTGGTCGGCCGCATCGGGCGACAGCCAGGAGGCCAGGGCCGCCGCGACGATGCTGGACTTGGACACGCCCTTCTTGGCGGCCAGTTCATCGAGCCGCTTGCTGTGCTCCGGCTGGATGAACACATTGAGGCGGTGTTGGGTCATAGGTCGATTCCGTCGTCAGGGTCAAGGGAAGCCAGCCGGGCCGTGCGCTGCAGGGCCGGGTCGAGCTGGCGAGGAAGGGGAAGCTGCATGTCATCGTCATCGAGCAGCCCGAGGTCGGCTGCAGGCGCAGCCAGGTCGGGGTCGTAGGCGGCGGCTTCGGAGAGTTCGGGTTGGCGACGCGGGCCGCCGTCGTCAGCGGCAGAGGGGAAGCCTTCAACGGCTTCGGTTGCAGGCGCCACCGGAACGGGAGGAACCGTCAGCCCGCTCCAGTCGTCGGGCCGTAAGGGAGGCACGTCGGCGTAGCGCCCCGCAACGAGTACAGGAGGCGGCAGCACGCGCCGCTGGAAGTTCGCGTCAGAGTAGTAGCGCAGCTTCTTGGCCTTGATCGGCGCGACGCTGGAAACCATCACCACCGCCTCATCGGGCGGCAGCTGCATCACCTCGCCCGGCGTGAGCAGCGGGCGGGCGGTTTCTTGTCTCGACACCATTAGGTGCCCCAGCCACGGTGCGAGTCGATGTCCCGCGTAGTTGCGCTGCGCGCGCAGCTCGGTAGCGGTGCCAAGGGTTTCGGAAATCCGCTTGGCCGTGCGCTCGTCGTTGGTGGCGAACGTCACGCGCACATGGCAGTTGTCGAGGATGGAATGGTTCTGGCCGTAGGCTTTGTCGATCTGATTGAGCGACTGCGCGATCAGGAAGCTGCGGATGCCGTAGCCCGCCATGAAGGCCAGCGCCGTCTCGAAGAAGTCCAGGCGCCCAAGCGCCGGGAATTCATCGAGCATCAGCAACAGCTTGTGACGGCGCTGGATGCCATCGCTGCCATCGAGTGATTCCGTCAGCCGCCGCCCGATTTGGTTGAGGATCAGGCGGATCAGCGGTTTGGTGCGGCTGATGTCCGAAGGCGGCACCACGAGATACAGCGACACGGGATGCTCGGCCGCGATCAGGTCGGCAATGCGCCAGTCGCAGCGCGAGGTGACTTCGGCCACCGTGGGGTCTCGGTACAGGCCGAGGAATGACATGGCGGTGCTCAACACGCCGGAACGCTCGTTGTCCGATTTGTTCAGGACTTCACGCGCTGCCGATGCCACCACCAGATGCGGTCCATCGCCGATGTGCGGCGTGGTCATCATCCGATGCAGGGTAAGCTCGAAGGGACAGGCCGGGTCGCTGAGGAAGTTGGCGACACCGCGCAGCGTCTTGTCTTCGCCTGCGTAGAGCACATGCAGGATGGCCCCAACCAGCAGCGCATGCGAGGTCTTCTCCCAATGGTTGCGCCGCTCCAGTGCTCCTTCGGGATCGACCAGAATGTCTGCGATGTTCTGCACGTCGCGCACTTCGTGCGCGCCGCGCCTCACCTCCAGCAGCGGGTTGTAGGCCGCCGACTTCGCATCGGTCGGGTTGAACAGCAGGCAGTGCGAGAAGCGCGAGCGCCAGCCAGCGGTGATGCTCCAGTTCTCGCCCTTGATGTCGTGAATGACGGCCGATGCGGGCCAGCTCAACAAGGTGGGCACCACTAGGCCCACGCCCTTGCCCGAGCGGGTAGGCGCGAAGGTCAGAACATGCTCCGGGCCTTCGTGCCGCAGGTACTGCTGGCGATGCAGGCCAAGGAATACGCCCGCAGACCGGTCAAGACTCGCCTTGTGGATGTCCTCCGCATTGGCCCAGCGCGCCGTGCCGTAGGTCGTGACCAGCTTGGACTGGCGCGAGCGCCAGATCGACATGCCGACGGCAACCACCACCGCGATCAGGCCGCTGCCTGCGGCAATGGCACCGCCCACGTCGAATACATGCGGCGCGTAGGCGTCGAAGAAGAACCACCACTCGAACAGGCGCCAGGGGTGATAGACCGGCGTGCCGAGGAAATCGAACCAGGGCGAACCCAGGCGTAGCTGGTAGCCCAGCGCCGCTGCTGTCCATTGCGTGGCGCTCCATACGCCAGCGATCACGATGCCGAAGACAACGGCAATCTGACCGAACAGCACGTTCGTTCCTTGCATTGGCCAACCTCCCGCTACGGCACAGGGACATGCCGTAGTGCCGAGGATCAAGGCGAGCGTGCAGGTCGGTCAAAGACCGTTATAGCGGGGATTCAGGCCAAAATGGCCAGACTTCTTGCTGTGGCGAAGGCAATAAAAATGCCGCATGCGCGAGCGCGCTGCGGCGTGATGAGGTAACAGCAAGAACTCTGTCGCGGCCAGGCGACGGCGCGGGGCGCTATTTGGATTGCTGTTCCGGCCGATCGCCGAAGAAACGCCGGTTGGCGGCTTCGGCCGCACGGCGGCAGAGTTCTTCTCCTGCCTTCGCGCGGTCTTCCTTGCACAGGCGCTGGACTTCTTTGAGGCGCTCGGGATGGGCAACGAGGAAGTCCACGGTTTCCGTCGGTTGGGATGGTCCACAGCCCGTCAGTGCGGCAACCATCAGCAGCGGCAGGAATCGGGTCATGGCTTGGGTCCTTTCAGCAGGTGGATCAGGAGTCCTCGGCGGCGCTGGAGCCATCCGCCGAATCAATGGAGGCCACTCGTTCGATGAACCGGGCCAGCATTTCGGAGGGCTCCACGTCACGGTGCAGCAGATACGTGGCCAGCATCTGCGGCTTGCCCGCCAAGCGCCGGGCCACAACACCTGGCCCACGGCCGGATGCAATGTGCGCGGCGCCCGCCAAACCGAGCGCCAATCCGGCTGAGACCAAGGTCATCATCACCTCATAGGACGCCACGCGCTGGGCGATCAGTGGCTGTTGCTCGTAGCGCTGCAAAACGCGATCAACTTGGCGTGCATGGCCTTCGCATATCGCCGGATCGCATAGCGCCAGCGGATAGCGCAACACTTCTTCCAACGGCACGTGCTTGTGGGCCAGAACAGGATGGCGAGCTGGGACCGCCACCATCAGTTCGTCTTCCCATGCAGGCCTGACCACAATGCCGTCGCCCACCTCTTCGGCCATCGAAAAGCCGACGTCATACAGGTCATCGTGCAGACCCTTGATCTGTTGATCCAACGGCACCTCAAATAGCCGAACATCAATCTCTGGATCTTCCGCTCGGCACTGTGCCAGCAGCGTCGGCATTCGCGAGGGCGTGATGCCATCGGACAAAGCGATGCGCAACTGTCGCTGAAACCCACTGGCGGCGGACTTGACGCCGTCACACGCCTGTTTCAGAGCTTCGAAGATTCGCGGCACCCGCTCCAGGAATGCCATTCCGGCAAAGGTCAGGCGGGTGCTTCGCGTGGTTCGCGTGAACAGTTGCGCCCCGAGCTCTTCCTCTATCTCCTTGATGGTGCGCGACAAAGGGGACTGATCGATGTGCAGCTTTTCCGCTGCGCGGCCGAAGTGAAGTTCTTCGGCCACCGCTATAAAGCAACGTAAATGCCGAAGCTCCATGGTGTATCTCATCCAATTTAAAAGGCCTTGACGAATTCCGGCACAACTGCGAAAAGGTCCGCCTCCAGCCCGTAGTCGGCCACGCTGAAGATCGGGGCCTCGGGGTCCTTGTTGATCGCCACGATCACCTTGGAGTCCTTCATGCCGGCCAGGTGCTGGATGGCGCCCGAGATGCCGGCGGCAATGTACAACTGCGGCGCGACGATCTTGCCCGTCTGGCCCACTTGCAGGTCGTTGGGGGCGTAGCCCGCATCCACGGCAGCACGGCTGGCGCCGATGGCAGCGCCCAGCTTGTCGGCCAGGGGGGTGATGACTTCGTCGAACTTTTCCTTGCTGCCCAGCGCACGGCCACCAGACACGATGATCTTGGCGGCGGTGAGTTCGGGGCGGTCGCTCTTGGCGATCTCGCTGCCCACGTAGCTGCTCTTGCCAGCGTCGGCGGCCGCAGCAGCGGTTTCGACAGCGGCGCTGCCACCCGTGGCGGCGGCGGCGTCAAAGCCGGTGGTGCGCACGGTGATGACCTTCACGGCATCAGCAGACTGCACGGTGGCGATGGCGTTGCCGGCGTAGATGGGGCGCTCGAAGGTATCGGCGGAGATGACCTTGGTGATGTCGCTGATCTGGGCGACGTCGAGCTTGGCAGCCACGCGCGGGGCCACGTTCTTGCCGCTGGCGGTGGCGGGGAACAGGATGTGGCTGTAGTTGCCGGCACCACTGCCATGGAGTGCCAGCACCTGGGCGGCCACGTTCTCGGCGAGGCCGTGGGCCAGGCTGGCGCCGTCGGCGTGGATGACCTTGGCAACGCCGGCGATCTGGCTGGCTTGCTGTGCGGCAGCGCCGGCGTTGTGGCCGGCCACCAGCACGTGCACGTCGCCGCCGCAGGCTGCGGCGGCCGTCACGGTGTTGAGCGTCGCGCCCTTGATGGTCGCGTTGTCGTGTTCAGCGATTACGAGTACGGTCATGTCAGATCACCTTCGCTTCGTTCTTGAGTTTCTCGACCAGGGCGGCCACGTCGGCCACCTTCACGCCGGCGCCGCGCTTGGCGGGTTCGCTGACCTTCAAGTTCTTCAGGCGCGGGGCCACGTCCACGCCGAGGTCTTCGGGCTTGACGGTGTCCAGCGGCTTTTTCTTGGCCTTCATGATGTTGGGCAGCGTGACGTAGCGCGGCTCGTTCAGGCGCAGGTCGGCGGTGATGACGGCGGGCAGCGTAAGGCTGAGGGTTTCCAGGCCGCCGTCCACTTCGCGGGTCACGGCTGCCTTGTCGCCGGCGATCTCGACCTTGGAGGCGAAGGTGGCTTGCGGCAGGTCGGCCAGCGCCGCCAGCATCTGGCCGGTCTGGTTGCAGTCGTCGTCGATGGCCTGCTTGCCCAGGATCACGAGGCCGGGCTGTTCATTGTCGATCAGGGCCTTGAGCAGCTTAGCCACGGCCAGCGGCTGCAGTTCTTCATTGGTCTCGACCAGGATGCCGCGGTCGGCACCGATGGCCATGGCGGTGCGCAGCGTCTCCTGGCATTGGGACACGCCGCACGAGACGGCGACGATCTCCGTTGCCGCGCCTTTCTCCTTGAGCCGCACAGCCTCTTCGACGGCAATCTCGTCGAAGGGGTTCATGCTCATTTTGACATTGGCGATGTCCACGCCGCTGCCATCGCTCTGGACGCGGACCTTGACGTTGTAGTCAACCACCCGCTTGACGGGAACCAGGATTTTCATGGGAGGGTTTCCTTTCAGGATCATTCAGAGTTGATCATCCGCCAGGGCCAGCGTGCTGGCGGCGCCGCCCGTGACGATGTCGCGCAACATCGGCGCCTGCACTAGGACATGCGCTGCGTAGTGGCTGGCCGTGGCACGCTTGGCGCCGAGAAAGCCCGCATCGCCAGATCTCGCCGCGAGTTGCGCAGTGGCGGCTTCGGCCATGCGCGCCGACAGCCAGCCGCCGATCACCGTGCCCGCCAGCCGCAAGAAGGGCACGGCGCCCGCCGCGCACTGCGCGGGTTGGTCGTCGTGGGCCAGCAGCCAGTCGGCCGCGTCCCCCAGCGCACGCGCCGAAGCCGCTAACACGCCGCCGATCTGCGCCAGCGCGGCATCGGGCATCTCGGCCAACCGGCGCGCATCGCCGTCGATGCGGCCCAGCAGTGCCTTCAGCGTGCGCCCGCCCTCGCGCGCCAGCTTGCGGCCAATCAGGTCGTTGGCCTGGATGCCCGTCGTGCCTTCGTAGATGGTCGTGATGCGCGCGTCGCGCAAGTGCTGTGAGGCGCCGGTTTCCTCGACGTAACCCATGCCGCCATGCACCTGCACACCATCGGACGTGATGCCCTGTGCGCTGTCGGTGCACCAGCCCTTGACCACCGGGATCAGCAGGCCGACCAGGGCCAGCGCCTGCTCGCGCTCTTGCGCGTCGGCGTGGCCTGCGGCGCGGTCCATCTGGCCGGCGCAGAAATAGGCCAATGCGCGCATGGCCTCGGTGCGGGCCTTCATGTCCATCAGCATGCGCCGCACGTCCGGGTGGCCGGCGATGGTGGTGCTGCCGCTGAGCAGTGGCTTGCCCTGCACCCGCTCCAGCGCGTAGGCGCGTGCGCGCTGGTAGGCGCGCTCGGCGATGCCCACGCCTTCAAGGCCGACGTTCAGCCGCGCATGGTTCATCATCGTGAACATGCAGGCCAGCCCCTGGTTCGGCTCGCCGACCAGGTAGCCGATCGCGCCCCCGCAGTCGCCAAAGCTCATCGACGCCGTGGGGCTGCCGTGGATGCCCATCTTGTGCTCGATGGAGGTGCAGGCCAGGTCGTTGCGTTCGCCCAGGGAGCCGTCGTCGTTGACCAGGTACTTCGGGCACAGGAACAGCGAGATGCCTTTCACGCCGGGCGGTGCATCGGGCAGGCGCGCCAGCACGAGGTGGACGATGTTCTCGGCCATGTCGTGCTCGCCCCAGGTGATGAAGATCTTGTTTCCGCTGACGCGGTAATGGTCGCCTTCGGGCACGGCGCGACTGCGCAGCGCGGCCAAGTCGGAGCCTGCTTGGGGCTCGGTGAGGTTCATGGTGCCGGTCCAGCGGCCCGCGACCATGGGCTCCAGGAAGCGGCGCTTGAGTGCGTCGCTGCCATGGTGCGCAATGGCTTCCACCGCGCCCAGCGTGAGCATCTGGCACAGGCTGAACGCGAGGTTGGACGACTTCCACATCTCCAGCACGGCTGTGGACACCAGCGTGGGCAGGCCCTGGCCGCCCCATTCGGTGGCAGCGGGCATGCCGTTCCAGCCGTTCTCGCAGAAGCTGGCCCAGGCTTCGCGAAAGCCATCGGCTGGCGTGACCTGGCCGTCGTGCCAGCGCGCGCCCTGCACGTCGCCGGTGCGGTTCAGCGGATCAAGCACGCCGGTGGCGTAGTGGGCAGCCTCCTGCAGGATGGCCTCGACCAGGTCGGGCGTGGTTTCTTCATGGCCCGGCTGGGCACAGATCGCATCCAGGCCTCCGACTTCCTTCATCGTGAACAGCATGTCGCGCAAGGGCGCGGCGTAGGTAGACATTGCTTACTCCTCTTTGTGGGTTCAACCCGTCTGCCCCATAGGGCATACATCCATGCATGACCCTACCCACCAGGACAAGGCCCGGTCGATCAACCGCTTCAGGGCGGCTGAATTTCTCAGGCGGCTTACGACGCGATTAGTTGGTATGACAAGATTTCTAGAAGCCGCTGAAGCGTGTGAAGTTCTCGACCGGCTCACGCTCGGTGCGCACGCGGTTCACCACGGCCGCCGGGTCGGCATAGCCCAGTGCCATGCCGCACAGGACCATCTGCCCGTCCGGGATTTGCAGGGCTTCAGCCAGAAGGCGCGGGTAAAGGGTCCACGCCATCTGCGAACAGGTATCCAGGCCTCGTGCGCGGGCCGCCAGCATGATGTTCTGTAAGAACATCCCGTAGTCCACCCAACTGCTCTGCACCATGCGCCGGTCCAAGGTGAAGATCAAACCGACCGGCGCATCGAAGAAGGCAAAGTTGCGTGCATGTTGAGCGCGCATGGCATCCGTATCTCCCTTGGAGATTCCGACTGCGGCATAAAGAGCGAAACCGCACCGACGCCGCCTGGTCAGGTAGGGCTCGAAGAACTCGGCCGGGTAGATGTCGTATTCGGACTGGTGCTCTCCCTCTTCATGGTGAAAGGCGTGCAATACACGGTCGCATAGGCGCTTCCTCGCCTCGCCCGCCACGGCAATGACATGCCACGGCTGGGTGTTGGTGCCACTGGGCGCGCTGGCTGCCACCGACAGAATCTGGGCCACCGCTTCTTGCGACACCGGGGTCGGCAGAAAGGCGCGCACGGAACGACGTTCGCGCATCACCGCATCAATCAGCATGTTGCGCAAAGGCACGGCGCAGACAGACATTCACTCTCTCCTGGTTGCTGGGCTATTCGGGTGAGCACACCGACATGCCGTTGCCGAAGAAGCATTCATGCGAATGCATCGATGCCGAACGTCCACGGGTCGTCCCTGGGTGTGCTACCAAGCGGTATTCTGGGCACTCGGCACATACGCGTCTTGCCCGCCAGTGCATGGCGAGTTGACTTTGTATGCACAAGGCAAAATCCGGTTGACCGCAGCCGGACGCTACATCGTTAGCGGGCCGTTTTCTTGGTGTAATTTCGGATTCAGCGCCAGCTATCGTTGCTCCCTTTGACCATGTTGAAACCCGTCGTCACTGTTCCTGTTTTTGCCGTGCATGGCCTGCTCGACGGCGCGCGCAGCAAAGGACTGGCCACCGAGTCCTGGCTGGATGGCGTTCTGGCGCAGGCCCGCATCGCCGAGTCGCTGCTGCATCTGGAGCAGTCGCGTGTGACCATAGAGCAATACATCGCACTCTTCAGTGCCGTGAAGAACAGCTTGGACGACGAATGCCTAGGCCATCTACACGGTCGGCCGTTGCGCTGCGGCAGCTTTGCGCTGATGGCTCGCTCTACGCTCGGGGCCAAGACGCTGGCAGCCGCCTTGCAGCGCGTGAGTGCATCCTTCGCCCTGCTGCAGGACGACGTGGCGCTTGTGCCCGTCTCTGATGGCTTGCTCAAGGGTGCTGCTCTGGACGTGCGCCACGCCCTGGGCAAACATTCAGACTTCCTGCACGGGCTGCTGTTGCGCGTTTTCTGGCGTCTGCTGGTATGGCTGCACGGCGGCCGACTGGTGCCCAGAGGGCTCGATTTTGCCTTCGAGCCACCGCCGCGTGCCGCAGACTATGCCCAAATCTTCTCGGGCACGTTGCGGTTCGGGCAGGCGCGGTCGGCGGTCTGGTTCGAGGCATCCGCATTCACGCAGCCGATGCGCCGTGACACCGCCGCGCTCCAGACCTTTTTGCGTGCCACACCGGGCAACCTGATCGGCCCGCGTCTAATCGAGCGGACAGCCAGCGCGCGGGTGCGCGCGCTATTGCAGCAAGCGTGCCCGGAGTGGCCCGATCTGACTGTCGCCGCGCAGCGCTTGCACATGTCGGTCAGCGCACTGCAGCGGCATCTGGCCGTGGAGGGCAAGTCCTTTCAGGTGCTGAAGGACGAGTTACGGCGCGACATGGCGATCGTTCGGTTGACCAGCACCGATGCCGCGCTGAGCGCCATCGCCGCCGAGTTGGGGTTCGCCGACGGCACCGCCTTCCAGCGGGCCTTCAAGTCATGGACCGGCAGCACGCCAGGCGTCTATCGTTCGCGCACCCAAAAAACGTAGCGCTGCTTCGACGCGGTCGCACTCAAAGCGACGAGCACAGATGCCCGCCATCCACTGGCACGCAGGCGCCGGTCATCCACGACCCGGCCTCGGTCGCGAACAGCAGGAACAGACCGTTGAGCTCCTCCGGCTTACCCAGGCGGCGCATCGGGATGCGCTTGATAAGCGCCTTGCCATGGTCGGTATCCCACATGGCATCGGTCATCTCGGTGTCGATGTAGCCCGGCTCGATGGCATTGACGCGAATGCCGTGGCGCGCCCATTCGAGCGCCAGGCTCTTGGTCATGTGCACGACTGCAGCCTTGGACGTGGCATACAGCATGGCGCCCGGCATCACGCGTTCGCCCAGGATCGATGCGATGTTGATGACTGAGCCTCCCCGCCCCGCATCCACCCAGCGCTGCGCGGCACGCGCGGCCACCAGCCACACGCCGCGCACGTTGGTCTCCATCAGCGAGTCGAAGTCGGACACAGGCAGCGTGAGCGACAAGGCGTCGTTGGAAGCCCCGGCGTTGTTAACCACCACGTCGAGGATGGTGCCCGAGGCGTCTATCTCGGCGAAGGCGTCGTCGATGGACTGCTCGGAAGCCACATCCATTTCCAGCACCGTGACCTGAGGCGAACCGAGCTTTTCGAGTTCCTGGGCGAGTTTGTCGAGCCGCGCCTTGCGCCGCGCCCCAATCACTACCTTGGCCTTGCAACCAGCAGCCAGCCGAGCGAAGTTCTCGCCCAGGCCCGACGAGGCCCCCGTGACCAGCACCCGCTTGCCTGCCAGCATTGCACCCAGATCCATCATCGTCTCCTTGCATCTTCAGTTCGCCGTCGATGCCGGGAGGTTAGCGCAGGGCCGCTCGGCTGCGGGGTTGCCTCGCTCCCCCATCCGTCGAAAGAGGTGCCTTGTCAGTTGATCGAGACCATCCGTCATTGCCGCGCCAAGCACCGCTGCCTACGATTGCCTGTATGCCTTGGGTACCCTGAGCGCCGCACGAAAGCACGCCACGGTGTCGACGCTCCGGTCCCGATGGGCTGCGGCGTCTGGGGGCAGATTCAGGAGACGACAAGTGCTGCAACAGTCACCCATGGAATGGTCCATCGACCATGCGCCCATCGAGGGCAGGATAGATGCGACGGAAGCGATCCTCAAGGACTCCTTCCAGCGCTGGAGTCTTTCCTCCCCGGCGAAGCCTGCTGCATTCCAGGCGAAGTTGCGGCGACACGAACTCGCCGGAGCCTCCTTGGTATGCACCGTGACCGGTGCTTGCGTCGAGCAGTCTCCTCCTGGACATTCGTCATTCGACGATGAGTTCTGCCTGGGGCTGCAGCTGAACCTGAGCGGCCGAGTACAGTTGCAGCAGTGGGACACGCCAATCTGCGAGGGCGACATGTTCCTCTGGCGTACCGATCAGCGGCAAGACTATGAGGTGCTGGAACGAACCCACAGCGTGTCGTTGATGATTCCCTGGCAGCTCATGCGCGAGCATCTACCGGGCCGCAAGCAGCCGCCCGCAGCCTGCCGCATTGACAGTCACACAGGCGTGGGCTCACTGCTCAGCCAACACCTGATGGGGTTGGCAAAGGAGATCGGCGCCGTGCCGCCCTCCGCCCACGTCGCCCTTTGCCGCACGGTGATCGGGCTTCTGGACATTGCGCTGCCAGAGCCGGAGAGCGCCACTCGATTCACGGCCATGGCCGCGTTGCGCGAACGAGTACTTGCCTACATCGCCCAGCATTTTCAAGAGGATGACCTGAGTCCGGCACGCATCGCCGCGGCGCACGGTATTTCACTGCGTTACCTTCATGCGCTGTTTGCGCAGGGCGATACCACGGTGGTCGGCCACATCCTGGAAAGCCGATTGCAAGCGTGCTGGCGGACACTCGTTGACCCGGTCTGCCGGCATCTGCAGGTCTCGGCGATCGCCTTTCACTGGGGCTTCAACTCCACCAGCCATTTCTGCCGCGCATTCAAACAACGCTTTGGAGTGTCGCCCAGCGATGCACGCGGCATGACTGCTCACGGCTCCGCCATCGGCCCGGTCGAGTCAGCCGGGCTTTCCCTTGCACACGCAAAGTCAACTTGCCATGCACTGGCGGGCAAGACGCGCACGGGCTGAATGCCGACCATATGCCCTGGACAGACTGAGAACGCAGAGATTCGACGCTTCGCCCGCCCCGTTGTGGGTATGCGGGCATGACCCGGGGCCGCATCGCTGGCCAAGTTTTCAAACCTTCATCGTACAAACCTTCTGAGGAGCGCTCCCATGCTGCCGCAATTGCACCGTCAACCCTGGATGGACAGCGACATCGAGACCTTTCGCGACCAGGTGCGCCGCTACATCGCCGCCGAGATGGCTCCGCACCTGCCCGCTTGGCGCGAACAGGGCTACGTCCCGCGCGAGACCTGGCGGCCCTTCGGCGAGATGGGGTTCATGCTGCCCGAAATGCCCGAAGCCTACGGCGGCACCGGGGCCAGCATTGCCTACCAGCTGGTGGTACAGGATGAGTTGACCAGAGCGGAAATGCCCAACAACGTCCAGGTGAACAGCATCGCTGCGCACTACATCATGGACTACGGCACCGAGGAGCAGAAGCAGCGCTGGCTGCCCAAGCTGAGCAGCGGCGAGATGCTGCTCGGCATTGCGATGACCGAACCCGGCTGCGGGACGGACCTCAAGGCCATCGCCACCCGCGCGCGCCGTGATGGCGACCACTACGTGATCGACGGTGCCAAGACCTTCATCACCAACGGCTACACCTGCAATCTGCTGATTGTGGTCGCACGCACCGGCGAGGCGGGCAGCCGAGGCCTTTCGCTGATCGTGGTGGAGACCGAGAACCTGCCAGGGTTCCGCGTGGGCCGCCTGCTCGACAAGATCGGCCTGCATGCGTCGGACACCGCCGAACTCTTCTTCGACGGGGTGCGCGTGCCGGTCGATCAAGTCCTGGGGGGCGTCGAAGGGCTTGGTTTCAAGCAGTTGATGGGCCAGTTGCCCTACGAACGCATGACCATCGCCGTGCCTGCGGCGGCCATCATCGACCGGGCCCTGGAACTCACCGTCGAATACACGAAGGAGCGCAAGATTTTCGGCGCACCGCTGTTCGAGATGCAGACCACGCGCCACAAGCTGGCCGAGATCGCCACCACCGCTCACGTGGTGCGCACCTTCGTCAACGACTGCATCCAGCGGCTGCTGGACGGAAAGCTCGACGCCGAAGCCGCGTACATGGCCAAGTGGTGGTGCAGCGAGCAGCAGTGCCGCGTGGTGGACGAGTGCCTGCAGATGTTCGGCGGCTACGGCTACATGTACGAATACCCGATCGCGCGCATGTACACCACCTCGCGCGTGCAGAAGATCTACGGCGGCGCGAACGAGGTCATGAAAGAACTGATTGCGAGGAAGCTGTGAACGCCTCGCACATGCTGCAAAAGCCACTGCACGGCGTCCGTGTGGTGGAGTTCGAAGGGATCGGGCCGGGCCCGCTGGCCGCCATGATGCTGGCCGACATGGGTGCCGAGGTGATTGCGCTGACACGGGCCGAGCAGGCCGCCGGGGCGCAGCCGCTGGGCGGGGCGGCGGCCAACCCGCTGCACCGGGGCAAGACGGTCGAGATCACCGACCTGAAGTCGCCCGGCGGCAAGGCGCGCGCCCTGGATCTGATCGGCCAGTCCGACGTTCTGATCGAAGGCTTTCGCCCCGGCGTGATGGAACGGCTGGGGTTCGGCCCCGCCGAATGCGCGGCGCGCAACCCCAAGCTGGTCTATGGCCGGATGACGGGCTGGGGCCAGGACGGCCCGCTCTCCCGGGCCGCTGGCCACGACCTGAACTACGTGGCGCTGACGGGCCTGCTGTCGCTGTCGGCCCGCAAGGGGCAGATGCCCATCGTGCCGCCCTCGGTGCTCGGGGACGCGGCCGGGGCGCTGGGCATGGCCTTCGGTGTCGCCTGCGCGCTGGTCGATGCGCGCGGTAACGGTAGGGGCAGTGGCCGCGGCCGGGTCGTGGATGCCGCCATCATCGACATCGTGGCCATGATGGGCACGCTGGTGCATTGGATTCGCGCCAATGGGCAGATCGACGGCACGAAGCCGAGCCCGTTTCACGATTCGCCGTTCTATGACGTGTACGCCTGTGCCGACGGCGGCTTCATCAGCCTCGCGGTGGTGGAGCCCGCGTTCCACGCACTGCTGCTGTCGAAGCTGGGCCTGACGGACGTGAACCCTGCCGACCAGTACGACACGACGACGTGGCCAGCGCTGAAGGAGCGCATTGCGGCCCTCATCCGCAGCCAACCCAGGGCGCACTGGTGCGCGTTGCTCGAAGGCAGCGACGCCTGCTTCGCGCCCGTGCTCAGCCTGGCCGAGGCGGCGCGGCATCCGCACAACGCGGCACGGGGTATCTACCAGACCACCCCCTCCGGCGCCATCGAGGCGGCCCCGGCCCCACGGTTCCAGGCACTCAACGCAACCACATAGGAGACCAGAGAATGACCAACACCACCAAGATCGTGCGCGGCTGCCCGTCTACCTCGGGCAACGACCGCCAGCTCAACACCACGACGCTCATCCGGCACGCCGCGCGCACCCACGGAGACCAGGAGATCGTCTACCGCACGCCCGATGGCGGCTGGGACCGCTACACCTATGCCGACTGCTACGCGCGCGTCTGCCGCAGCGCCAATGCGCTGCGCGCGCTCGGTGTCGAACCTGGCGACCGGGTCGGCATCCTGGACTGGAACAGCCGACGCCATTTCGAGCTGTACTGGTCCATCCCTGGCCTGGGCGCGGTCATGCTGCAGATGAACCTGCGCCTGGGCGCCGAAGACCTGGGCTACGTGGTCGGCCACAGCCAAGTGTCCTACGTATGCGTGGACGAATCATTGCTGCCCATCGCCGAATCCGTCGCGGCGAATTCGCCCCAGATCAAGGGCTGGATCGTCATGACCGACAAGCCGCTGGACCAGATTAAGACCACGCTGAAACCGCTGCTGCACTACGAAGACCTGCTGGCCGCCGCCGACCCCAAGATCGACTGGCCCGAGATCGACGAAACCTCGGCCTACAGCGCCTGCTACACCACCGGCACCACGGGCAAGCCCAAGGGCGTGTACTACTCGCACCGCTGCATCTACCTGCACTCCACGGGCATGGCCACCAATCTGGGCATGACGCTGAGCGACTGCGTGATGCTCATCACGCCCATGTTCCACGGGCAATGCTGGGGCCTGCCGCAGGCCGCCACGCTGCTGGGCGACAAGATCGTGCTGCCGGGCCGCTATGTCGCCGAGGACACCAAGCCCCTGGTTGACGCCATGATCGCCGAGGGCGTGACGGTCGCCAACGGCGCACCGGCCATCTTTCAGCCCATGCTGCAGTACATCGAAACGATGCCGGTCAAGCCGGACTTCAGCAGCATGCGCATGCTGTCCGGCGCCTCCGAGCCGCCGCTGTCGATGATGATCGGTTTCTACAAACTCACCGGTGCCGAGGTGGTCCACGGCTACGGTGCCACCGAAGCCACGACGCTGGTGACCATGAACCGCCTCAAGTCCACGCTCAAGAAGCGCCTGACCGAGGAAGAGCGCTGGAACCTCAAGCGCAAGCAGGGTCTGGTGCTGACCGGGGTGGACATCCGCATCCTCGATGCCGATGACAAGGACTTGCCGCATGACGGAAAGTCGGCGGGCGAGATTTGCGTGCGCGGCCCCTGGATCACGGCCAGCTACCACGACATGCCCGATTCCGCAGACCGCTTCCTGGAGGGTGGCTGGTGGCGCTCGGGCGATGTCGGCACGGTGGACGAGAACGGCTACCTCAAGGTCACCGACCGCATCAAGGACGTGATCAAGAGCGGCGGCGAATGGATTTCTTCCATCGACATGGAAAACCTGCTCATGGGCCACCCCGCCGTGCGCGACGCCGCCGTGGTCGGCGTTCCGCATCCGAAGTGGCAGGAGCGGCCGCTGGCCCTGGTGGTGCTCAAGCCCGGCCAGCAGGCGACCCAGGAACAACTGAAGGAGCACCTGGGCAGCGCCTTCGCCAAGTGGCAGTGGCCGGATCAGGTTCTGTTCGTCGAGGCCATCCCCAAGACCAGCGTCGGCAAGCTCGACAAGAAGCGCATACGCGTCGAGCAGGCAGACCGCTATTCCGCCTGACACCCGCTTTGCATGACCCCCAGTTTCTTACCAGGAGAACCACATGAATGACCATGAACCCGTGATCGTCGGCGCGCTGCGCACCCCCGTGGGCAAGCGCGGCGGGCGCCTGCAAAAATGGCACCCCGTCGATCTGATGGCCGAGACGCTGCGCCAGCTGGTCGAACAGTCCGGCGTCAACCCCTCCGATCTGGACGACGTGATCGTCGGCTGTGTGCTGCAGTGGGACCAGCAGCATGGCAACCTGGCCCGCCATGCCGTGCTGGCGGCGGGGCTGCCCGAATCCGTCCCGGCTGTGACGGTGGACCGGCAATGCGGCTCCGGCCAGCAGGCGGTGAGTTTTGCCGTGCATGGCATCCAGGCGGGGGCCTACCAGCTGGCCATCGGCGGGGGGGTGGAGTCGATGTCGCAGGCGCCGCTGCCGCCGTCGTTCAAGCCCGGCGCGCCGCTGGGCGCGCAATACAGCCCGCGCGAACTGGCGCGCTACCAGGACAACCCGCTGATACCGCAAGGCGTTTCGTCGGAGTTGCTGAACTCGCGCTTCGGCCTGACCCGTGAAGTCCTGGATGCATCCGCCGTGCGCAGCCACAAGCGCGCCGCCGAGGCGATTCAGGCCGGTCGCATCAAGGATCAACTGGTGCATCTGACCGAGGACCCGGCCGACCCGAACAGCCCCGTCGTCGCCGCCGACGAGGGCGTGCGCGCCAACCCCGACCCCGAGAAGCTGGCCACGCTGAAAGCCGTGTTTGCCGCCAACGGCACCACCACCGCCGGCAACTCGTCGCAGATCAGCGACGGCGCCGCCGCACTGCTGATCGCCAGCCGTGCCTATGCCAAAAAGCATGGCCTCAAGCCGCGTGCGCGCTTCGTCAGCACCGCCGTGGCCGCCGCCGACCCGGTGATCCAGTTCACCGCCGTGCTCGACTCCACCCGCAAGGCATTGAAGGAATCGGGCCTGACCATCAACGACATCGACCTGTTCGAAGTCAACGAGGCTTTCGGCGGCGTGCCGCTGATGTTCCAGCAGGAATTCGGCATCCCGGACGACCGCCTGAATGTCAACGGCGGCTCGATGGCCATTGGCCATCCGCTGGGTTCCACCGGCGCGCGCATGCTCACCGACCTGCTGTACGAACTGGAGCGCCGGGGCGGCCGCTATGGCCTGCAAACCATCTGCGAGGCTTCGGGCACGGCCAACACCACCATCATCGAGCGGCTTGCATGAGCGGGGCCACCATGAGCGAAGCCAGTGAAGTGCTCGTCAGCCGTGACGGCGCCGTCGTCACCCTGACCATCAACCGCCCGCGTGCGAAGAACAGCCTGAACCGCGCGGTGTTCGATGGCCTGTCCGCACAGCTTGCGCAACTGCGCGACGACGATGTCGTGCGGGTCGTCGTCATCACCGGCGCCGAGGGCGTGTTTTGCGCGGGCGCCGACATCACGGCCTTTGAAGTGCTGCGCGCCGCGCCGCTGCTGGGCGACCGCTCGGCGACCGGCTGGGACTTCTTTGCGGCGCTGGGGCGCTTCCCCAAGCCCGTCATCGCGGCGGTGGAAAAGGTCGCGCTGGGCGGCGGCACGGAACTGGCGCTGGCCTGCGACATCGTGATCGCGGGCGAGTCCGCCAAGTTCGGCGTGCCGGAAGTCAAGCTGGGCGCCATCCCCGGTGCGGGCGGCACCCAGCGCTTGATTCATGCCATCGGCAAGTCCAAAGCCATGGCGCTGTTGCTGACCGGCGATTTCATGGATGCCCGCAAGGCTTGCGACGTCGGCATCGTCGCCGAAGTGACGGCGGACGGCCAGGCCCTGCCGACGGCGTTGGCGATGGCCAGCCGGATTGCGGCCAATTCGCCGCTGGCCGTGGCGCTGGCCAAGGATGCGGCCCTGGCCAGCTTTGAAACCCCGCTCGCGCAGGGCCTGGAGCATGAGAAGCGCAATTTCGTTGTCGCTTTGCGTTCGGCCGACAACCTGGAAGGGCAAGCGGCATTCCTGGGCAAGCGCACCCCCAAATTCACCGGCCAATAACGCCTGTCTGTCATCTTCAAGGAAAAACCATGCAACTCAATTCCGGCATTTCTGCCGTCATCACCGGGGGGGCTTCCGGCCTGGGGGCCGCCACGGCCCGGCGTTTGGCCAGCCATGGCGTCAAGGTCGCCATCTTCGACATGAACGAAGCCGTCGGCCAGGCGTTGGCCAGCGAGCTTGGCGGCGTTTACTGCAACGTGGACGTAACGTCCGAGGAGCAGGTGGACGCAGCCTTCGCCAAGGCCCGCGCCGCGATCGGGCAGGAACGCGTTTTGGTCAACTGCGCCGGCACGGCCGACGCCGTCAAGACTGTCAGCCGCGATCGGAAAACGGGTGAGATCCGCCCGAGTGCGGTGGATCGCTTCAACCGCATCGTGCAGATCAACCTGGTGGGCACGTTCCGCTGCATTGCCAAATCGACGGCGGGCATGCTGGCGCTGGAACCGCTGGCCGACGGCGACCGCGGCGTCGTGGTCAACACCGCTTCGGCCGCTGCGGTGGACGGCCAGGTCGGCCAGGCCAGCTATGCCGCCAGCAAGGCCGCCGTCATGGGCATGACCTTGCCGATCGCACGCGACCTGATGGACGAAGGCGTTCGCGTCAACACCATCCTGCCGGGGATCTTCGGCACCCCCTTGCTGCTGGCCCTGCCGGACAACGTCAAGCAAGCGCTGGCGGCCAGCGTGCCCTTTCCCAAGCGTTTGGGCGACCCCGATGAATTCGCGCAGGCCGTCGAGTTTCTGGTCACTTGCGGCTACATGAACGCCGAGTCCATCCGCGTGGATGGGGCCCTCCGCATGGCGCCGCGCTGACGCCTTGAACCCTCGAAGAGCTGCGCATGATGTCGTCAACCCGAGAAAGCCGCGCGACGGGAGCCTGGAATGTCAGGGGGCCGGCCACGGGTGACTGCAAGTCATGGCGTGATGTCGATCCGCAGCTCGCCAGGAGCGTCATTCGCCATGATTGACCTGCATTACGCACCGACACCCAACGGCTGGAAGATCTCCATCCTGCTTGAGGAACTCGGACTTCCCTATACGGTGACTCCGGTCAACATCCGCGCTGGCGAGCAATTCAAGCCGGAATTTCTGGCGATCAGCCCGAACAACCGCATTCCGGCCATAGTGGACCATGCGCCGCTCGACGGCGGCGGCCCGCTTTCGGTGTTCGAGACCGGCGCCATCCTGGTCTATCTGGCCCAGAAAACCAACCGCTTCCTGCCCACGGATCTGCGCGGCTTCACCCAAACCATGCAATGGGTGATGTGGCAGGTGAGCGGACTGGGGCCCATGCTCGGCCAGCATGGTCACTTTGCGCTGTATGCGCAGGAAAAGATCGCCTACGCGATCGAGCGTTACCGCGACGAAGCGGCGCGGCTGTATCGCGTGCTCGATACCCAGCTCGGCAAGACCGGCGCCTATGTCGCCGGCGCCGAGTACGGCATCGCCGACATCGCCTGCTTTCCCTGGGCCATGACCCACAAGGCGCAAGGCTTCACGCTCGACGATTTTCCCCACATCAAGCGCTGGTACGCCAGCGTGCGCGCCCGGCCGCAAGTGCAGGCGGGACTGGCGGTCGGCAAATTCGAGAAGGAGCCGCTGGACGACGAAGCAAGAAAGAACATGTTCGGCCAGAAGGCCAAGGAGATGGCACACCGCATGTCGCCCAACAACCAGCGAGAAACACCATGATCGAATTCTTCTTCGACTGCTCCAGCCCCTGGACCTATCTCGCCTTCCACAACATCCAGCCGCTCGCCGACGAACTGGGCGTCGAGGTCACATGGCGGCCCATCCTGGTCGGCGGCATCTTCAACACGATCAATCCGACCGTCTACGCCTCGCGCGAGACGCCGGTGCCGCAGAAGGCCCGCTACCTGAAAAAGGATCTGGCAGATTGGGCCCGCTCGACGGGGCTTGCGATCAAGATGCCGCCGACGGTGTTTCCCGTCAACAGCGTGAAGGCGATGCGCGGCTGCGTCTGGCTCGGCAACGACATGGTGCCGTTTGCCCGCGCCATATTTGAAGCCTATTGGGGCGAGGACCAGGACATCTCGCAGGATTCGGTGCTGACCCATGTGTGCCAGCGCATTGGCATCGATCCCGCCCCATTCTTTGCAGGCATCGGCGAGCAGGCGATCAAGGATCAGCTCAAGGCCAACACCGATGAGGTGGTCGCGCGCGGCGGCTTTGGCTCGCCGACCATCTTTGTGGACAAGACCGACATGTATTTCGGCAACGACCGCATGCCGCTGATCCGCGAAGCCGTGCTGCGCCTGCAAGGGAAGACGGCCTGATACCGCAAGCAGGGTTCACCCATCCATTCATCTCACCACCACCACAGGAGACATCATGCAAAAAAGACAATTCATCACCATGCTTTCCGGCGCCATGCTGACCGGCGTTTCTGGCCTGGTCCGCGCGCAGGGCGCAGGCACCCCGGGCGTGACGGATCGCGAGATCAAGATCGGCTCGACCGGGCCGCTCAGCGGCCCGGCCGCAGGCTATGGCGTCGTCGGCAAGACCATGTCTGCATGGTTTGACCTGGTCAACGCCGAGGGCGGCGTGAATGGGCGCCAGCTCAAGCTGGTGCTGGCCGACGATGGCTACAGCCCGCCGAAAACCCTGGAGCAATCGCGCCGCCTGGTGGAGCGCGATCAGGTGGCTTTTCTCGCGGCGCAGATAGGCTCGTCCACTGGGCTGGCGTCGCGCAGCTATCTCAACAACGCCAAAGTACCGCAACTCTTCGTTTCGTCCGGCTCTGCCACGTGGCTGGATGATGCGGCTAAGTTCCCCTGGAGCATGGGCTGGCTGCCCCTGTACACCGACGAAGGGCGCATCCTGGCCAGGCACATCCTGCAGACGCGGCCCAACGCGAAGATCGCCATGTTCTACCAGAACGACGACGCCGGCAAGGATGTGCTGCGTGGCGTGAAGGAGGTTCTGGCTGCCGCCGGGAAGAAGCTCATCAGCGAAGAGTCGCATGAAGTGTCGGATCCGACGGTGGACTCGCAGATCGTCTCCATGCATGCCTCGGGCGCGGACGTGCTGGTGGCGTGGGGTTCGCCCAAAGCCACCCTCCAGTCGCTGCGCAAGACCCACGACATCGGCTGGCGCCCGGCCATCTACATCAACCCGAGCGCATCTTCGGTGCCCGCGGTGCTGACTCCGGTGGGGCTGGACAAGGTCAAGGGCATCATGAGCGCCGCGTTCCTCAAGGATCCGAGCGATCCGACCTGGAAGGACGACCCTGGTGTCCTGGCCTGGCATGCCTTCATGGACAAATACAACAAAGGCGCGGCCAAGGAGTACCTCACCGTGCTCGGTGCCTGCCTTGGGCAAGTGACAGTGCAGTTGCTCAAGCAGTGCGGCAACGACCTCTCGCGCGAGAACATCATGCGGCAGTCGCGCCGCCTGGACATGGATTTGCCCATGATGCTGCCGGGCCTGCGTGTCAAGACCAGCGACGCCCGCCCTCACCCGATACCGGACATGCGCATCCAGCAGTTCGACGGCACGAGCTGGAAGGTGATGCCGTCCTGACGGGGCGAGCGCAGCGATGGAACCCATTCTTTCCGTACGCGACCTGACGATCCGCTTCGGCGGTGTCGTCGCGCTGGACGCCTTCTCGATGGACGTGCCCGAGGGCTGCATCTTCGGCCTGATCGGGCCGAACGGCGCTGGCAAGACGACCTGCTTCAACTGCATCAGCGGCCTGTACCGGCCCACCCACGGCAGCGTGCGCTTCGGCCAGGCCGAGTTGACGCGCCTGCCGCGCCACGGCGTGGCACGGCTGGGTCTGAGCCGCACCTTCCAGAACGTGGCGCTCTACCCCTCGCTCACGGTGCGCGAAAACGTGATGGTGGGTGCGCACGCGCGGCTGCCGGTGTCGATGCTGGGTGCCGCGCTGCGCTCGCGCGCCGTCCGTGCCGCCGAGGAAGAAATCGCGCACTCGGCTGACGCGGCCCTGGCCACGCTGCGGCTGTCCGACTATGCCGACCGGGGCGTGGCGGAACTGCCGGTGGGCATCCAGCACCGCGTGGAAATCGCGCGGGCGCTGGTGACGCGGCCCAAGCTGCTGCTGCTTGACGAACCCGCCGCTGGCCTCACCGCTGGCGAGGTCGATGAACTGCGCGACGTGCTGCTGCGCCTGCACGAGGAATTGAAGCTGACCATGGTGATCGTGGAGCACAACATGCGCTTCGTGATGAAGACCTGCTCCGACCTCGCGGTACTGAGCTTTGGCCGCAAGCTCGCCCAGGGCTCGCCCGAGGAAGTGGCCAACAACGACGCCGTGCTCGATGCCTATCTGGGAGGTGTGCTGTGACCCAACGGCTTGAAATCCGCAACCTCGCGGTGGCCTACGGCCGAACGGCGGTGGTGCATGGCATCGACCTGCACGTGCAGGCCGGCGAGATGGTGGCGCTGCTCGGCGCCAACGGCGCGGGAAAGACCTCCATCCTGCGCGCCATCAGCCACCAGCAGGTGACTGCCAAGGGCACGCTGCGCTTCGAGGGCCAGGACATCATCGACATGGCCGCGCCCGCCATCGCCTCGCTGGGCATCGCCCACGTGCCCGAAGGGCGCGGCACCTTTGGCGACCTGACGGTGCTGGAAAACCTGCGCGTGGGCGCCATCCACCGCCGCGACAAGGACGGCATCGAGCAGGACATCGCCCGGATGCAGACGCTGTTTCCCAAGCTGTCCAGCCGCGCGAAGCAGGCGGCGGGCACGCTCAGCGGCGGCGAGCAGCAGATGCTGGCCATCGCGCGCGCGCTGATGACGCGCCCCAAGATGCTGCTGCTGGACGAGCCTTCGTTCGGCATCGCGCCGCGCGTGACGCAGGAGATCTACGAACTCCTGCACCAGTTGCGCGAAACCGAGCACCTCACGGCGCTCATCGTGGAGCAGAACGCCCAGGTCGCGCTGAACCTAGTCAACCGGGCCTATGTGCTCGAAAGCGGGCGCGTCACTGCCCAGGGCACCGCAGCCGAGCTGCGCGAAGACGACGCCGTGCGCCGCAGCTACCTCGGCCACTGATCAAAAAAGGTTCATCACCATGCAAGCATTCCTTCACCAGATAGCTTCGGGCCTGGCGGCGGGCGGCATCTATGCCAGCCTCGCCATCGCGCTTGTGCTCATCTATCGCTGCACTTCGTCCGTCAACTTCGCGCAGGGCGAACTGGCGATGTTCTCCACCTATATGAGCTGGGCGTTGGTTCAGGCGGGCGCATCATGGTGGGTGGCCTTCGCCGTCGTGGTCGTGGGTTCCTTCCTGCTCGGGCTGGCGCTGGAACGGGTCATCTTCCAGCCCCTGCGGCACAAGCCGGTGCTCTCGGTCGTGGCGGCCAGCATCGCGCTGCTCATCATCTTGAACAGCCTGGTCGGCTGGCTGTTCGGGCATGAGATGCTGGAGTTCGCCACGCCGTTCGGTGGCGTCCTCAGCCGTGCCGAACCCTATCTGTCGGCCCACGAGGTCGGCGTTCTGCTCGTCACCCTGGCCGAACTGGCGGCGGTATTCGCGTTCTTCCGCTTCACCCGGTTCGGCCTGGCGATGCGTGCGGTGGCGGTGAACGCGCCGTCGGCGGAACTGTCGGGCATCAGCACCAACAAGGTGCTGGCCGTGGGCTGGGGTCTTGCAGCGGTGGCCGGTGCCGTGGCGGGGCTGATGGCCGCGCCCATCGTGTTCCTGGAGCCGTCGATGATGATGGGGCCGCTGATCTACGCACTGGCGGGCGCGCTGCTGGGCGGCATCGCCAGCCCTGTGGGCGCCGTGGCCGGGGGCTTCGCCGTCGGGGTACTGGAGAACCTGCTGGGCGCCTACGTGGTCGGCAACGACCTGAAACTGACCTGCATCATGCTGTTGATCATCGCGATGCTGGTCTTGCGGCCCGCCGGTATCTTCGGCAAGACGGCCCAGGTGAGGGTGTGAGCATGAGTACCATGAACGCCCCACTCAACATCCGCCCGGCGGCATCGCCCACCTGGTTGCGCTGGACGGCCTCGGTGGTCGGGCTCGCGCTGCTGGCCTGGTCCTTTAGTTGGCAAAGTTATCCGTTGTACGTGATGACGCAGGTGCTGATCTATGGCATCGCCATCATGGGCCTGAACCTGCTCACCGGCTACACGGGCCAGATCTCGCTCGGCCACAGCGCCTTCTTCGCCATCGGTGCCTATACTGCGGCGGTGCTCTCGCATCACCTGGGCTGGCCATTCTACGTGGGCGTGCCGGTGGCGGCGCTGTTGTGCTTCGTGGCGGGTTTCCTCTTCGGCTTCCCGGCGCTGCGGCTGCCCATGCTTTATCTGGCGCTGTCCACCTTCGCGGTGGCGGTGGTGACACCGCAGGCGCTCAAGTGGAAAAAGATCGAGTGGCTGACCGGCGGCGTGGCGGGGATCGTCCTGGAAAAACCTGTGTTCCCAGGAGTGCTGGCCGACCGGGCGGACTGGGCCATCATGGCCTGCGTTGCGGCCTGCGCGCTCTGCGCCTTCCTGCTGGCGCGGCGGATTCTCGGCTCGCAGTTCGGCCGCCTGGTGGACGCCTCGCGCGACCAGCCGCTCGCGGCGGCGGCGGGCGGGCTCGACATCACCGCCCTGCGCACGCAGATGTTCGGCCTCAGCGCGGCGTTCACCGGCCTGGCCGGTGCCCTGAGCGTGGTGGCGGGCCAGTTCGTCGCGCCCGAGAACTTTCCCTTCCTGCTCTCGGTGTCCCTGCTGGTGGGCAGCTTCGTGGGCGGGGTGCGCAGCCTGTGGGGCGCCTTCCTGGGGGCTGCCTTCATCGTGCTCACGCCCAACTTGGCCGAGAGCGTGTCGCAATCCGCGCCGTGGATGATCTTCGGCTTCGCACTGCTCGCGGTGGTCTTCCTGGCCCCCAATGGCTTGAGCGGCTGGATCACCAGCCTCCGGCGCAGGCGTGCAAATTCCTCATCCGCCCAGTCTTAGATGCTTTCCATGCAGCCCGTCTTCGTCGCTGGCACGGGCATGACCCGTTCCGGCAAGCACATTGACTGCGGTCTCAAATCGCTCACCGCCGAGGCGATTGGCGAAGCCATTGCCGATGCAGGCATCACCCCGTCCCAACTGCAGGCGCCCCACATGCGCAACGCCGCTGCTGGTGTCATGGCCGACCAGGTGCTGATCCCCGGAAAGGTGGCGTTGCGCGGCATGGGCATCAGGCGCATTCCGGTCGTCAACATCGAGAACGCTTGTAGACGCATCCTTGCAGTGGGTGCTCGATATGCTGCTGGCTTCAGATAACAGATAAGCCCTGTTGCCGTCGGATTTGCCAGGATACGCGGCCGTCATGTACCTGCGCAGAAATCGGCATACCGAGTCGTTGTTCGATGACAGGCCTCCATGGCACCAGGCTGAACCCCATGCCGTCATCGAGCATGGCGTAGCGCCCGCTGGCCAGCATGACGCTGCGGCGGTAGATGCCCGCCACGCGCTGGCCATCGGCCACGGGCCGATGCTCCAGGCCAGTTTCGGCGGCCAAGTCCTTCGCGGCATGCGCTACATCCCGGCTGCGCAGCGTTGCCAGCAGATTGCGCGCCAGGATGACGCGTTGGCCGCGCCGCTCGGCCAGCCCCTGTTCGGCCAGGAAGTCGGTGCGCTGTTGCATTGCCTGCTTGGCCTCACCGCCAAAGCCCAGGTCGCCCAGGCCAGAGCCGCCGCCGATCAACTGCTGGTCAAGCCAGGTGGCCCCGATCACGCGGGCCTGCCGCTCGATGGGCAGGTGCGATTTCAGCTCCACGGCCACGCCGCCCAGGCGCTGCGCGTCGTAGCGACGGCCCTGATCGGGCAGGTCGCCCGGCACCTTCCATAGCCCTTCGGCCACGCGCTCCACGATGCCTGCCCGGCGCAGGGCTTCCAAGCGCCGGACGTGGGCCGCGACGACTTCCTGCGGATCGCGGCCCGGCACGGCCTGGCCCTGCGCGATAGCAAGGTGGTGGTCGGTGCGGTACAGACCATCGCTCGCCAGCACGGCGATGTTCTTGTCGGCCGCGCGCACGTCGGCCGATCCCTTCACCTCCACCACGGCGCCGGTGGGATAGTTCGCCAGCTCGTCGCGGGTGTTGAGCGCGACGTAGTGGGCCTTGCCGTCCACCCCGTCGATGACCAGATAGCCACGGTCGCGCAGCTCGTCGGCCAGCCCCTTCGCGGCTACGCGGCCGAGAATGGTTCGGCCATCGTCGCCCGGCTCGAACACCGCCAGTTCGCGCGGCTCGCCGCGCATGGCACGCTGCATGGTGCGGATGATGTCGCCACGCTCGCCCAGGGCGCGCAGGGTCTTCTCGGCATCGGCATGGACGGCCCAGGTGCCCGGCTGCGTCTCGTCGGCCAGCCCCAGGCGCTGCAAGCGTTGCAGGCGGCCGATCAGCAGCAGGCGTTGGCGTTGCAGCTTCGGTTCGTTGAAGCGTTCGATCTGCACCCGGCCGTCTTCGCCGGCCTCGCGTTTCAGCGTGCGATCCAGGCTCGTCCACCGCTCCTGCTCCACCTCGCGTTGCAAGGTCTGCTGGATCTCCAGTTCGGTGCGCGGCCCCAGCCATTCGGTCGCCAGCTCGGATGCGCGATGCCGAAAGCCATCGGCGATGTAGTCACCCGCGATGATGAGGTCTTTGCTGGTATCGTCGCGCCCGCGCACGATCAGGTGGGCGTGGGGGTTGTCGGTGTTCCAGTGATCAACGGCCACCCATTCCAGCCGTGTGCCCAGGTCAGCTTCCATGCGGTTCATCAGATGCCGTGTATAGGTGCGCAGGTCTTCCAGCTCCGCGCCGTCCTCGGGCGAGACGATGAAGCGGAAGTGATGCCGGTCGTCGGCGCAGCGTTCCTTGAAGGCGTCGAGGTCGGCGGTATCGGTCTGCGGCCCGTAGGCTTGGCCTGGCTCGCCGTCGCGGCCCACGCCGTCGCGCTCGATGTAGCGTAGGTGCTTGGCGAGCGATTGCGGGCTGGCCCGCTGCTGGTTCACCAGTAGGGTCTTGATGGTCACGCGCCGCGACATGGGTGTCAGCTTCGCGCCCGCAAACCGCGCCGCCGTATGGCCGCGCCCCAGGCGTGAGCCGGGCCGCTGGCCGGTGGCCTTGCCGCCGACGGCCGATGCCGGACGGCGCACCGAGGACTTGCCGCCACTGGCCTTGCCGGCCTGCTGGAGCACCTTGGAAACGAAGCCCTGGCCGCGGTTTTTTGGCGCGCTGGGGCGGATGTGGAAATCGTCGTCGCGGCGGTTGATCATGACTTCTCTCCCTGAAAGCTGGGGCGTAGTCCGTCGTGCGAAGCACGCGAACAAGCCCATATCGACGCGGGCCACGCGCCACAAGCAGCACGGCGGCGAAGCCGCTGCGTGCCGCGCCACCCCCACGTGCAGACTGGCTTTGCGGGCCGACAGGTGCCGCCCCCTTTTGTCTTGCCTTCCGCATTTGCCTCCCGCATCCGCTCCAGGCAACTGCGGCCCGGCGGCAAGGCTGCACCGGCAGCCAGCGCACCGGCGAACACGGCGATGGCCGCAGGCCATCCGTGTTCGAGACAAGACGCCTGCACGTGGGACGGCTGCGCCGGAGGCAGCGTGAAGTGCGGCGCGGATGCGCTCGCACTGCATGTGCGACGACACACGGAACGCCGCCGGAACGACACGCCCGATAGCACGATGATGCACAGCGAATCAGCGGCCATCATGGGCGCGACTCCAGCCAAACCGGGCGCGCAACGCCAACCACGGCGGCTGCGCTGACCGGCCCGAAATACCGGCTGTCGAAAGACGCCGGATTGGTCGCGCTGAGCAGGAACAGCTCGCCAGGCTGAAGGCGACGGCACTGCTGCCAGGATGGCAGCGGCCGGCCCCAGCGATCGGCAGGCAACACGGCGGCTGAAGGCACGCCGTCGATGCGGACTTTGCCGTCAGCGATACACACCTCTTGCGGCGCCATCGCGCCCACGCGCTTGAGCAACGGGATGCGCGTCGGTAGGTAGCCGCGCTGCGCAGCCAGCGCGGCGGCCTCGGCGGGCAGCGGCACCAACACGATGCTACCCACGGACAACGGACGTGGCGGCGAGCTGGTGCGATGGTCGAGCGGATCGACGCGATACCATCCGACCGCCACGCTGTCGGATGGGTTGTAGGTCAGGCGCGGCAGCGGATGCACGAAGGACGCCCAGGCAAGCGCAGCGAGGCCGCAGGTGGACAGGCCCGCCAGCATGAGGCGAGCGCGCAGGCGCGAGCGTGGATGCGTGACAGCAGTGGGAACAGAAATCGTGCTCATGACAGCGCCCTCACGGCCAGCCAGGCGGCGTGCCGCTCGGCGCTGTATTCGGGCAGCGGCAAGCGCGCCGCGAGCCGGTTGCCCAGCGTGCGCCAGTACGCGGGCGAGGCGGTAGCAGGCGTGATGCCCAGCGCTTCGATGCCGTCGATGCGTTCCAGCACGGCACGCACCGATTGCTCACCCTCGGCGTGCAGCAACAGGCGCGCGCCCGGCTGCACGCCGGGGATGCGCTGCGCGCCATCCATCGGCATGCACGCCTGCATCACCATGAGCTGCCAGCGGATCGTGCCGTAGTCGTTGGCCTGCCAGCGGATGCGGCAGAGAACCGCGTTCGGCGTGAACACCGCGCAGCGACGCCAGCGGTCGAATCGGATGATGCGCGAGGGATCGCCGAAGCGCAGATAGAGGTCGAAGCGTTGGTCGATGTAGGCGAGCGCAACGCGCGTCAGCGGCACGCCATCGGCTCGGCCGACTGGCGGGGCAGATGACGTCGGCAATGCTGTCGAAACGGGTGTGATCATGGAGACTTCTCCGGGAATTCCCGCTTCAGCAGCGCGCGCAACAGATCAGCCACCGTCACGCCTTGCGTGAAGGCCGATACCTTGATGCGCGCCCGCATGGCGGGCGTGATGTCGAGGGTCAGGCGGGCCGTGTAGAGGTCGCCTTTCTGGAGGTCATCGGCGCTGCCCTGGCGAATCCACGCCTCGGCGTGCGGATTCGCGGGCGGGCGCGCGCCGATGCCCACGCGCTTGCCCGTGCGTTTGCTGGCGGGACTGCTCATGACGGCCACCGCAGCAGTTCGTCCACCAGCGCGGTGATTTCGCTGGCGGCGGCGCTGTCGGGCGCCGTCTCGCGCGCCAGTCGGCCAGCGGCCACGCTGTCGGCGAACACGATGCGTTGATGCACTTCCGCGCGCAGCGCGGGCAGCGGCTGCTCGGCCAGCGCTCCGCGTGCTTCGCGTCCGATCACCGTGGTGCTGACGCGCCGGTTGATGACAAACGCCGCGCGCAGCGCAGGCCGAAACACCTGCGCCTCGCGGATCAGCGCCACCATCTCGGCACTGGCCCACAGGTCGTAGGGACTGGGCTGCACGGGAATCAGCACCCGCTCGGCCGCCAGCAGCGCGGAGCGCGCCAGCGCCGCGATGCGTGGTGGCCCGTCGATGACGACGTGATCGGCCCGCCTGGCGAGTTCTGGCGCTTCCTGGTGCAGGGTTTCGCGAGCAAGGCCCACAGCGCTGAACAGCCTTGGCAAGCCTTGCTGGCTGCGGCGCTGCGTCCAGTCCAGCGCGGAGCCCTGCGGATCGGCATCCAGCAGGACGACGTGCTGGCCGCGCATCGCCAGCTCGCCGGCGATGTGCGTTGCGAGCGTGGTCTTGCCCACGCCGCCTTTCTGGTTGAGCAGCGCGACGATCATGGCCTGGCCCTCCGCGTTGGAAAGCCCGGCTGTTGCCGCTGCGCTTCGCGTCCTGTGGCGGTTGTCCACCGAGACGCGGCGCTGCTACTACCAGTTAGAGTATTTAAGTTAGGGAAGTTAAGGGAGACCGAAACCCGCGCCAGCATTGGCTTTGCGGCCGATGGACACGCCTGATAGCACGATAGTCCCACGCCCGATAGCACGATACCTGGCACGCCTGATAGCACGAGCCCGTCCACAGGACGCGCACCGTTTATCCCCGTGCCGTGGACGGCACGGGACGCCCTGGCCGGAAGGTCAGCAGCTCGGCGCCATCCAGCCGTTCGATGCCCAGGACGTAGCCCGGCAGTGACTGCCGCGCGACCAGCGCACGCAGGTCGCAGGCAAAGTCGTAGGGCTTGGCCGTGCTGCCCGACTTGCGGTACAGGTGCTGGAAGTCGAACTGCCACCCGCCCGGCTGCCGCCCACCGTGCTTGCGCACCAGGCGGTACAGCCAGCGCTCGATCCCGCCCGTCAGCCGGAAGTACGCCGGGTCGATGGTCAGCACCAGGGCGGCATCGAGCACGCCCGCATAGAACCAGTCCGGCAGGATCAGCTCCAGTCCCAAGGGCGTTCCCCTGGCATCGGCCAGCTCCTTCCACTCGTTGATCCACGAGAAGCGGTGCAGCCGCCTTCCCGTGGTCTCCCGGATGGACGTGGCCACCGTCGTGGATTGCAGGCGATCCAGCGCGGCCTTGAGGCGCTGGTAGTCGCGCAGCGATGTACCGCGCCCGATGAAGCGCAGGATCTCGTAGGGCGTGGCCTGCATCAGCCGCGACGGGCGCAAGCCCGCGTCGCGCGCCTCCACGATCTGCGAGGCCGCCCAGATCAGCACGTCGGCATCCCAGATCGTGGCGATGCCGTGTTCCTGCGTGCCTTCCACGCGGATCGTGATGCCGCCGGCCTGAAAGTCGATCGGCGTCGTGCGCCGCGACTTCGCCAGCGAGAAGAACGGAAAGGCCATCAAGTCCTGGCTGTCGCGCGGCGCCATGTCGCCCGGCAAGGCGCGAAACAGATCGAGCTGTTCGCGCTCCTGCCTGACTGCCCCGGATGGGCTGAACATGGCGAAGGCCACCCGCGCGCCAGTGATCAGCGCGCACGGCTGTCCGCCGAGTGCTGCTCGGCGTATTCGGGATCGGACGTGCTCTCGAAGCTGCGCTCGGCGGCCCAGGCATCGAGGTCGGCCACGGCGTACATGACGCGGCGGCCGAACTTGCGGAACTTGGGGCCGCCACCCAGCACGCGCTGCTTTTCCAGCGTGCGCGGCGACAGCCGCAGGTAGTCGGCAGCCTCGTCGTTGGTGAGATAACGCTGCGGCTGTGCAGCAGCGGCCGGGGTAGCTGCGGGTGCGGCGGCAGGCCGCAAGGGAGCAGGACGCATGGTGAGAACCTCCATCGGTTGCAGGGCTCCGGCCACACAGCGCAACCGGATGGAGGCAGTCTCAGAAAACGAAGCGCTCCTGCTCAGGGTCGTTTTGCGTCCTCTTCAAAACGACCCTTCTCAAGCGGCGCAAGCTGTGCTAGGCGGCGATAGCCGCCGCGCATCAGCGCATCGCCGCGCCGCACCAGGCGGCGCACCTTGGAGCGCAGGCCGCCGTCGCTGTACCAGCCGGCCGCGGCGTCCGCACCGAACAAGCCCTCGGCCACGTCGCGCAAGGACGCGCCCGCCAGGGTGGCGTCGAGCGCCTGCAGGGTGTGCAGCTCCAGCAGCGCCGCAGGGGGCGGTCGGGGGCGAGCCATCGGCGCTGGCGTGTCAGGCACGTGGGTGGCCCCACGGCCACGGTAGGCATGGGCCACGGCCATGCCGTCCTCAAGGCCAGGCGCCAGCGCATAGCGCTGGCAAAGGCCGGGGCTGCGCGCGATCAGCGCCAGGCCCTTGCCGTCGTGGAGCAGTTGCTTGTGGCCGGGAATGCGCCAAAACGCGAACGGCTCGGCATCCGGTGGCGGATCGGCATCGGGGTGAAGCTGCACCACGGCCTCATGGCCGGGGAGCCAGGCCGGATGCGCGTCACGCGCGTCCAAGGCCGGGTCTTCCAGCAGACGCAGGCCCCAGCGATGCGCAGCCTCATGCATTGCTTGTGCTTGGCGATGACGGCGCAGCCAGTCGAGCCGGTAGTCGGGATGGCGACGCAGGTACTCCCAGGCCAGTGCGAGCGTGTCCAGGCACAGGACGTAGAGGTAGGCGGCGGTCGGATACCAGTGCGCGAAGTGGTGCGGCTCGGCCATGACGCAAGCTCCCGTAGAGCAGGACGGCCGTCACCGGTTTCACACGCAAACGTCACCGCATCAAACTTGCATCCAATCGTGAATAAGCTGGTAGATTGGTAACTTGCGTGTCAAGACGAAATGCATCGGATGGGTTGCATGGATCGTCTGAATGCGACGGTGGCGCGCGAGGACATACGCGCCTCCTGCGATATCCACCGTGCCCGATGCCACGGCCGGCATCATGACCGATTGCGCCACGATGGCACCGATTTGGTGCGATAGTGCGGACTAAGACCGGACGGGTCTGGAGCAAGACCGAAATAGTCTCAATGCGCCCGGCTTGGCCTGGGCGCGAACGGCTCAATCGAGGATGGAGCCGTTCTCCTGGGCCAGCCGCAGGTACTCCGACAACGGGCGCACCGCCCGGAAATACCGGTCCCGCATCACGGGCTGTTTGCTCGGCCCGACGATGGATGCGAGGTCGGACAGCTTGATCTCGCCTAGCTCGGGCATGCCGATCCCCAAGTCGATCAGGCCATGGGCCGTATCGCCGTCGGCGGGGTCGAGCGACACCAACAGCCAGGTGGCGTGTGCATCCGGCGTGAACAGCCGCACCACGGGCAGCGGGTCGATGACCCGGCCAGCGGCGCGGGCTTGGCCGTGTTCCAGCAACAGCCTGCGCTCGTCCTCGGTGATGAGCTGGTTCATGGGCGTCCCCTCATTCGCACAAAACCGCCGAAGCGTGAAAGCGCAAAACCGCATTGGCGGGTTTGTGGAAAGGCACGGATGCGGCTTTGCGCTTCTGTGAGAAGCCGCAGATACGGATTTCCGTAAAAGCACAAAAGCGGCAGGCAGGCATAGTTGAACACTATAGATTGTAGCCCTATAGGGCGCAATCGGCTGTCATCTTGGATTTTGGGGAGATCCAGGGTTGGCAGCGAAACATACATTGTCGGAGGCACTAAAGACCATCAGGAAAGCGCGTGGATTGAGCCAGGAGGCGTTCTCCGACGTGTCCAGCCGCACCTACATGAGCACGCTGGAGCGCGACCTCAAAAGCCCCACCCTGAACAAGCTGGCCGAGCTGTGCGAGGTCATGGAGGTGCACCCGCTCACGCTGCTGACGCTGGCCTATGCCGGCGACGACCTGCAGCAGGTTGATCAGCTTCTGGTGCAGGTGCGCCAGGAGTTGGAGACTGTGGCGAAGAAGAGTGACACGCCATAGCGTGCGACGTTGCTGGCGTGGCCGATCCGGCTCAGCCGGTTCGGGGACTGCAGGGGCGCCAAGCATCGCGCGGCGGGGATAGGCCACAGGGCTTTCCCCAGGAGGCAAGCGAAGCGCGCAGCGCCGCAGGCGCGAAGGCGTGAGGGATTGCAGCCGGATGGCCGTGACGGCGAAGTCGGCACGGGGCGCAGCCCGTAAAGCCCGGCGGTGCAACGCACCGACACGCCCGGCCACCGCTTGCGGCGGGCAACTCAACACATGCGAAAGCCGCTCGACACGGCGCAGCCTTGGCGATGGTGTTGCCTCCTTGAAGTGCCGCGAAGGCAGCACAGCGCCCCGCCACGTGGGCGGGGCGCTGTGGCGGTCACGCCGCCTGGGGCTTGCTGCGCGACCAGATCAGGTCGTGCGTGCCGTCCTCGCCTTCGATCAGGCGGGCATAGACCGTGGCCGGGAACGAAGGATCGTCAAGGGTCACGGAGATGTACTCCCGCCCGGCCTCGCTGGTCTTCTTCCACGCCGCGCCGATATCGTGGCTGGCGGCCTGCAGGCGAAAGTCCGGGGCCTTCTCGTTGTCCCCCTTGTCGTTGGGCACCAGCTTGACCTTGACGTTGAGCGTCAGGGTGCGAAGCGTGCCGGTGTAGCCGTCTTTGTCTGCGGTGAAGCTGCCGATGTTGGCCATGATGAAACTCCTTTTGGTGGAACAAGGTTCGCGCCCATCGCGTCCTTGTTGTGATCCGGCCGGCGGGGGACGGGCGGGCTGCACCGCTTGCGGTCGAAACGCAGTGGAGAGCCGGGAGGCGAAAAGAATTTGCTGCGCGAGGAAGCCGCGCAGCGGCGGGGAAATTGTTTTCGCTGGACGGTTGCAGCCATGAAGCCCGAGGCGCAGCCGCGCCCCCGCCAGGATTCACAACAACACAAGGACGCCTTGGGCCGAACCGCACCGAAAAGAGACAGGGCCGACTCGGCATCCCCGCACGAAGGCTGCACCGGCTCGCCCACTGACGCGGGCCGGGTCAACCACCCGACGACAAGCGAGAACGCCCCGGCCGCACCTTGCGGCGCCGGTCTTGAGGCGTGGCGTGGAAGCTCCATGGCGATGCCGGGCGGGATGTCCGTGAACCGTCCTTCGTGACGTGATGGGCGAGAACCGCCAGCGTTGAGGACGGCACGCATTCGTACAACCTGCCGCAGTAAGCGCCAGCGTGTTCGCCAGCGCCTCGTCCATCGTGGCGGGGCGTTGGCCGGGTCGATCCGGCATCGCCGGTTCGGCGGTATTTGAGGGGCGCCAAGCTCGCGCGGCGGGGATGTCCGACGCAGTGCTGGAACACATGCGCACGCGCTACCGTGTCGATGCACATTGGCTCCCCAACCGACAATCCGCGCAAACCTTGGCGGACCAGGCTACTGCGTGGGGCCGCATGGCGGGACCGGCCGACAGCAAGACGTGGGTGGGGTTGCCGTTGGCCGTGCACCGGCGCTGCGACAAGCCGATGCACGGACTGGCCAACCGCATCGCCTACGACGGTGCGATGGTGTACGGCACCATCGCACCGCGAGCCGACAAGGAAACCCCCGCCCGACTGCCTACGGGGTGGATTCACGCCAGTGGAACATCCGACGGGAACTGGGTGCCGGCTGAAGGAAAAGCCCTGCGGGCGCTGCTGGCCTTGCTTCATGAGGACGGAGTGAATGCAGCCGACATTTCGGTCATCACGCCCTTCAAGAATGTCCTGGAGAACCTCAAACGCTTGCTCGGCGACACGATGGTTTCCGGAACCATCCACACCATGCAGGGAAAGGAAGCGCCGGTTGTCATCATGGTGTTGGGCGGAAATACCGACGGTCCCGGCGCACGCGACTGGGCGGTCTCGGAGCCCAACCTGCTGAACGTGGCGGCAACGCGGGCGAAGCGGCGCTTCTATGTGATCGGCGACCGCAACGACTGGCAGAACCGCGCTCTGTTTTGTGATGTCATGGATCTCTTGCCGCTCCAGCGTCTTCCCGAACATGAAGCCGTGGCGATGACTCAACCTCAATAATTGTGCAGGCTGAGACCGTGCATGCACAGGTCATACTGGCGGCAAGCCTTGACTTCCCTGCAACTACCGAGTGTGCCGCCCGGCCACCTCCTGACACTGGCCCTGGACGGGCCAGTGCCCGAAGGCATTGCGCAATGCAGCAATGCCTTCGACACCGGGCGCGGCCACCGCCGCGCCCGGATTTTTGAAGCTCACCGCGCCTAGGGCGAAACGACCTAGGCGCGGTGCTGACGATGGTTATTCCTTTGTCTCAATGATCCACCACACGGCCCGCGCTAAGGCACGGCCCGTGATGGGATGAATGTCGGTGAGATCGGCTCGGGCCATCCAGCCCGAGGGCGGACGGTAACCGCGCACATCGCCCTCGCCGTGCCAGCGGCGGGCGCGTACCGTGCCGGGCGCGTAGACCGCCGCCATGCGCGGGCCACTGGTGATGTTGATGGTGGGCATGGTTCGGCTCCCTGCGGCAAAGCGCTCCGGCCTTGGCCCGGGCGCTTGCCTGCGGCATGGGTCAGGCGGCCAATGCCTCGGCAGGTTCATGCATCACGGTGGCTATTCTGGGCAATTAAAGTCGTAAACACCCACCCAGCATCCATGCGGCTGTTCGCAATGCCCAGCCAGGCCGCTGCCTATCTAAAGTCGTAAACACCAGCGTGGACTGCCCTCTCAATGAATGAGGTAGCTGAGGCCGGAGATGGTGCGGCCTCACGACTTCAGCTCATACCATGCGACGCCGCTCCCATCCACGGTGCACCCTACGGCGCTTTCCGCGATGAAGTAATTCATACAGGCCACGGCCTCGCCCGTGGCGAGACTCAGTTGCTGCCCGTCCTGCTCATCGATGGCACGGTGGAACAAGGCGGGGAACACGTCCACGATGCGCTGCGGCCCGCCCGTCAGCGACTGGCGCAGCCGTTCCAGCGCCCGCTCCTGACCGGCGCGCAGCGAGCCCAGGCGTTCGTGCAGCCCGTAGAAGGGTTCATTGTGCGAGGGCAGCACCAGCACATCGGCGGGCACTTCCCGCGCCAGCTTGTCCAGCGACTCGAACCACTCCTTGAGCGGATTGGCCTGCGGCTCGGTGGCGAACACCGACACGTTCGACGAGATGCGCGGCAGCACCTGGTCGCCCGCAACCAGCAGTTTCAGGCCGGGGCAGTACAGGCAGGCATGCTCCGGCGAATGGCCGCCGGTGGTGATGACCCGCCAGGCGTGCGCGCCCAACTGCAGCAGGTCGCCATCCTGCAGGCGCCGGAAGCTCTCGGGCAGCGCATGGATGTGCTTGCCGAAGCTGCCGAAGCGGCTGCGGTAGCCCTCGATGGCTGCCTCCGACCAGCCCGCGCGGCGGTGGAACAGCACGCCGTCGGGCGGCGCCTCGCGGTTCGTGTCGGCGTGCATCACGCGGCAGCTCAGGTATTCCAGGCGGCTCATGTGCAGCGGCACGCCAGCGCGGCGCGTGAACCAGCCTGCCAGCCCGATGTGGTCGGGGTGCATGTGCGTGGTGTACACGCCCTGCAGCGGTCGCGCCAGCGGCCCCTCACCCATCAGCGCCAGCCAGTCGGCCACGGTGGTGGGGTTGTTCAGGCCGGTGTCCACCAGCACCCAGCCATCGTGCGTGTCGATGGCCCAGACGTTGATGTGGTCGAGCCGGAACGGCATGGACAGCCGGATCCAGCGCACGCCGGGGGCGACCTCGACCGTGTGGTGCGACGCCGGGGGCTCGAAGGGGTAGGTCAGCGCGGGGGTGTCTGGCTTCGTCATCGCATCAGGTTATATGCCAGTGAGCCCGCCCGTGCACAGCAGGGTCTGGCCGCTCACGTAGTCGGACTCGGGAATGCAGAACAGGTAGGCCGCGCCGGCGGCCTCCTCGGGCGTGCCGGCCCGGCCCAGCGGAATGTTCCGCTCCATCGCTGCCATCAGGTCCGGGTTCACGCCCACCTTGATCTCGCGTCCCTCGACCTGGATGGCGGCGTCGGAATCGGCGGTGGCCTCGGTCATGCGGGTGCGGATGAGGCCGTAGGCCACGCAATTGACCGTGGTGTTCAGGCGCCCCCACTCCTTGGCCAGCGCCATGGTCAGGCCCACGATGCCCGCCTTGGCGGCGGAGTAGTTGACCTGCCCCGCATTGCCGAAGACGCCCGAGACCGAGGAGACGTTGACCACCTTGCGCACCACACGGCGGCCGGCCTCGGCGTCGGCCCGGCTCAGCGCGCGGACCACCGGCTGCGCCGCGCGCAGGATGCGGAACGGCGCGGTCAGGTGCACGTCGATCATCGCGTCCCACTGCGCGTCGCTCATCTTCTGGATGACGTTGTCCCAGGTGTAGCCCGCGTTGTTGATGAGGATGTCCAGCCCGCCAAACGCGCCGGTGGCCGTGCCGATCAGCCGGTCGGCGAAACCGGCTTCGGCCACGCTGCCGCAGCAGGCCACCGCCTCGCCGCCCAGCGCGATGATCTCCTCGCGCACGGCCATGGCGGGTTCGTCGTCGAGGTCGTTGAGGACGAGCCGGGCCCCTTCGCCCGCGAGCTTGAGGGCCATCGCCCGGCCAATACCCCGGCCCGAGCCGGTGACCACGGCCACCTTGCCGCGCAGTTTTTCCGACATGGTGTGCTCCTCCTGTTTACCGGGCGGGTGCCGCCTCGGCGTCGTAGGCGCCGGCGCTGCCTTGCTGGCGCAGGACGGCGCGCTGGATCTTGCCGGTCGCCGTCTTGGGCAGGCTGTCCATCTGGCGCAGGTAGCGCGGCTTGGCGAAGCGTGGCAGTTGGGCGCTGGCCTGGCGGACGATGTCCGCCATGTCCAGCGCCGCTCCCTCGCTGGGCACCAGGGCGAGCATCACCTCGTCCTCCCCGCCCGCGCCCTGCGCCGGAACGGCGTAGGCCGCCACTTCATGGACGCCGGGCAACTGGCCCACCACGACCTCGACCTCGGTGGCCGAGATGTTCTCGCCCCGGCGGCGGATGCAGTCCTTGATGCGGTCCACGAAGGTGATAAGCCCCTGTTCGTCCCGCGTGCCTGCATCGCCCGTGTGGAACCAGAGGTTGCGCCAGGCCTCGACCGTTTTCGCCGGGACGTTCAGGTAGCCCGCCATGAAGCCGAAGGGCACCTTGGGCCGCACCAGGATTTCGCCCACTTGCCCGGCCAGCACCGGCACATCGGTCTCGGGGTCGGCGATGCAGATCTCGAAACGGTCCTCGTGCGCCCAGCCGGCCGCGTTCGGCGCAGCGTGCCCGATGCGCCCCCAGATGGGAATGCCGACCTCGGTCATGCCGAACCCAGACAGCACGTCCTTCACGCCGAAGCGCTCGCGGAACACGGCCTCGTGCTGGGCCGGGTTGGGCGCGCTCAGGCTGGCGCGCAGGCGGTGGTCGCGGTCCTGCTCCGTGGGCGGCTGGTTGATGACGAACATGGCCGTCGTGCCCAGGTGGTTGGTCAGCGTGGCGCCGCTGCGGCGGATGTCGGCCAGCCAAGTGCTGGCGCTGAACCGCTGCTTGAGGAAGGCCGGTATGCCCGCCAGCACCGTCGCCCCCAGTTGCATGAACAGACCGTTGGCATGGAACAGGGGCAGGCAAATGTAGTACTTGTCGGCCTCGGTGATCTCCAGGCTGCGTATCGCCCCCAGCCCGAGCAGGGCGCAGTGGCAGTGCGGCATCAGCACGCCCTTACTGGGCCCGGTAGTGCCGGAGGTGTACATGATGCAGAAGATGTCCTCGGGCCGGGGCGCGGGGCCTTCCCACGGCGCGCAGGCGCTGCTGTCCATCCAGGCCACCTGCCGCCAGCGTTCGGGCACGGCGGCGGGCGCGTCGCCCACCACGACCAGGGTGCGCAGGTGGGGCAGCTCATCCGCCAGGCTGGCGACGTGCTCGACCAGCGCGGAGTCCACCACGATGGTGGCCAGTTGGCAATCGTTCAACTGGTGGCGGAGGAAGGAGGAACGCAGCTCGGTGTTGAGCATCACCGCCGTGGCCCGCAGGTAGCCGATGCCGAACGTGGTCGCCACCATGGCGCAGCTGTTGGACATGAAGACGCCAACGCGCTCTTCGGGCTGCACGCCCAGTTGGTGGTGCAGGAAGCTCGCAAACCGCTGGCTGCTGGTGAACGCCTGCCCCACGGTGAAGGCGATGCCCTGGCTGTCCTCCAGCCAGGGCGCTGCGGGGCGGCTGGCGGCCCATTCGCGCAGGGCATCGGTCAGCGTGCATGCGTGGGGTTCGTGGATGCGGCTGTACATGGCCTTCTCTTTCAGACTTCGAGATCCTGGAGCCAGGGAACGTGGGCCAGCGCCTCCGAGGGCATGGGCTCCAGCTCCGAGCCCATCAGGCCGTTCCAGCGATTGAACCAGCCGACCATGGCCACGCAGGACACGATCTCGACGATTTCCTCCTCGGAGAAGACCTGCCGGGCCTGGTCGATGGCCTGGCCCGGTTCGCGCACCGGCAGGCTGCCGCCTGCGGTGGCGATGGCCAGCGCCTTGCGCTCCTGCTCGGTGTACCGAGGGTCGTCCCGGTAGGACGGCAGCGCGGCCAGCTTGTCCCAGCCCACGCCCAGGTGGTGGGCGGCGTGGACGAGGTGCGTCGTCGTATAGCGACAGCGCGCACCGCGCGCGGCTTCCGCGGCGATCAGGAAGCGCAGCGCCTGGGTGAGCTGCCCGTCGCCGCGCAGCGTCACGCTCAACAGCTTGAGCAGCGCGGGCACCACGCCGGGTTTGCGCGCCATGGTCAGCAGCGCATTCGGGCGGTAGCCGACGAAATCCACCAGCTCTTCGAGCACGGGGTCGCGCGAGCGGGGGTCGCTTTCATGCAGGGGCGCGATGCGCGCGGCGGTGCGGGCGTTCATGGGCATGCCTTGGATTGGGGTTTGCATGGGCACGGAGCGGTCACGCCGCTGCGCCCGTCGTGATGAGGCCCTCGACGTGGGCGCGCTGCGCGTCCAGTTCCTGGGCCGTGCCGGACCAGGCGACCTGGCCATGGTCCAGCACGTACTGGCGGTGGGCCAGCTTCAGGGGCACCTTGAGGTTCTGCTCCACCAGCACGATGCCGGTGCCCTGGCGATGGACTTCGCTGAACACGCGGACCAGTTGGTCCACGATGACCGGCGCCAGCCCCTCGGTGGGTTCGTCGAGCAGCAGCATGCGCGGGTTGCCCAGCAGGGCGCGCCCGATCGACAGCATCTGCTGCTCGCCGCCGGAGAGCTGGTCGCCGCCGAAGTCCAGCCGTTCCCGCAGGCGCGGGAAGGCGTCCAGCACCCGGTCGAGGGTCCAGTGCCCCGGCTGGTGGGCCAGCGCGCCGATCTTGAGGTTCTCCAGCACCGACAGGTTGGGGAAGATGCGGCGCGTGTCCGGCACCAGCGCCACGCCGAGCTTGGCGATGGCCTCCACGCCCAGGCCCGAAATGTCCTGCTCGCCCAGCAGGCGCCGGCCGGCCACCAGGGGCATCAGGCCGACCAGGGCCTTGAGCAGCGTGGTTTTGCCTGCGCCGTTGCGCCCGACGATGGCGACGATTTCATGGAAATCGATCCGCACGGAGATTTCTTCCAGCGCCAGGGCCTGGCCGTACCTGACGCTGGCTTTTTCGAGTTCGATCACTGCGCGTCCTCCCCAAGGTAAATCGACCGCACCGCTTCGTTCCTGCGGATGTCCTCGGGGGCGCCGCAGGCGATGACCGAGCCGTTGCTCATGACCACGATTTCGTGGGACAGCGACATCACCGCATCCATGTTGTGCTCGATCAGCAGCACCGTGCGCCCCTGCGCGGCCTTGCGGATCAGGGCCAGCGCGGCCTGGATCTCGTGGTGGCCGATGCCCGCCAGCGGTTCGTCCAGCAGCAAAATCCTGGGATCGGGCAGCAGGGTCACGCCCAGTTCCAGCGAGCGCTGCAGGCCGTAGGGCAGCGTGCCCGCGACGTCGTCGCGGTGGGCCGCCAGCCCCGTCAGCTCCAGGATGGCATCCAGCTGCTCGCGGAACTGCCGGTCGAAGTGGCGGCTCATCCAGAAGGGCTGGAACCCGGGCCGGCGGGACTGGGCCGCGACCAGCAGGTTCTCGGCCACCGTCATTTCGCCGAAGATCTTGATGATCTGGAAGCTGCGCCCGATGCCCATGCGGGCCCGTTCGTAGGCGGGGCGCTGGCTGATCTCCCGGCCGCCGCAGTACACCTTGCCCGCATGGCGCATCTGCCGCCCGGCCAGCACGTTCAGCAGCGTGGTCTTGCCCGCGCCGTTGGGTCCGATCAGGCCGTAGATGCAGCCCTCCAGGAATTCATGGCTGACGTCGTTGACCGCCTTCAGGGCGCCGTAGCTGACAGTCACGCCCTCGCACCGCAGTGCTGCCTGGCTCATCGCGCACCTCCGCGCCGGTTCTTCTGGTAGGCCGCGAAACCCTGCTCCAGCTCGCCAACGATGCCGCGCGGGAAGAAGATGGTTGCAAGGATGAACACCAGGCCCAGCACGCCGTACCAGTACTCGGTCCAGCTGCTCAGCCATTCCTTGAGCACCTCGAAGGCGATCACGCCGACGGTGGCGCCCCACAGCGAGCCGGAGCCGCCCAGCAGGGTCATGATGATCACGTCCCCCGAGGTGGTCCAGTGCAGCATCTGCGGGTTCATGTACATCAGCAGCGAGGCCAGCAGCGCCCCCGCCAGGCCGCTCAGGCCGCCCGAGATCACGAAGGTGATCTGCTTGTAGCGGTTGACGTTGAAGCCCAGTTGGTCGGCGCGGGTCTCGTTGCCACGGATCGCCGCGATCACGCGGCCGAACGGCGAACTGCGCAGCGAGATCACCGCCAGCATGACCAGGGCATACACGCCCAGCACGAACCAGTAGTAGTGGACGGGGTCGTAGAAGTCGATGCCCAGGAAGCCCGGGCGCTCCACGCCCGAGATGCCGTCCGACCCGCCAGTGAAGCCGCGCAGCTTGCTGTCCGCCAGGATGAAGATCAGCTGGGACAGCGCCAGGGTCACCAGCGCGAAGAAGATGCCGGACACCCGCAGCGCGAAGAAGCTGAACAGCAGGGCGAACGCAGCCCCCACGATGATGGCCAGGCCCACGCCGGCGGAGAAAGGCAGCCCGTATTTCTGCGTCGCCAGGGCCACGGCGTAGCCGCCCACCCCGAGGAAGGTGGCGTGCCCGAAGGACACCATGCCCAAAGCGCCGAACACGAAGTCGAAGCCGATGGCGAAGATCGCCCAGATGGCCGCCAGGGTGACCAGCTGGATCAGCGCTTCACTCGGGTTGAGGAAGGGCAGCAGGATGCCGGCCGCGGCCAGCAGCAGGCCGAAGCAGATGTCGAACAGGGAGAGTTTCATGCCGTCCTCGCCGCGCGGTAGAACAAGCCCTGCGGGCGCGTCAAGAGGGTGCCGATCAGCAGCACGAAGGTCATGATGTCCACCCAGCCGGGCAGGTACACGTAGCCCAGGGCACGCACCATGCCGATCAGCATGGACGCCGCGATCGCCCCCCGGATGTTCCCCAGCCCACCCAGGATCACGACGATGAAGCAGTCGATGATGGTGTTGGTCGCCATACCCAGCTCGATGGGGAACAGCGGCGCCGCGATCGCGCCCGCCAGGCCCGACAGGCCACAGCCCGTGGCGAAGACCGCCATGCGGATCGCGCCCACTGGCAGGCCCAGGATGCGCACCATTTCCGCGTCGCTGCTGGCGGCCCGCACGAGCATGCCGAAAGTGCTCTTCTCAAGCACCAAGTACAGGCCCGCCGAGACGAGAGCGCCGAACCCGATCACGAACAGCCGGTACATCGGGATCGTGCTGCCCAGCATGTCCACGGTGCCGTTCCACAGCGGCGGAATCGCCACCTCCTGGTAGCCGGGGCCCCAGACGAAGCGCACCACGTCGCTCAGGATCAGGATCAGGCCGAAGGTCAGGATCAGCTGGTAGAAGTGCGGGCGCTCGTAGAGCGGTCGCAGCGCCAGCTTCTCGATCACCGCGCCCGCCAGCGCGGTGAAGAACGTAGCGGCCAGCACGCCCATGAGGAACGAGCCCGTGCGCCGCCCCGTTTCATACGAGACGTAGGCGCCCAACATATAGATGGCACCGTGGGCAAAATTGATCACACCCAGCATGCCGAAGATGAGCGTCAGGCCCGCCGCCAGCAAAAACAGCAGCATGCCCAGGCTCAAGCCGATCACGATAGTTGACATAGCGATTCACCGAGTGCGGAAGGCCGGGGCGGCCTCCCGCTGCGGCCTTCAGTTCTTGCAGGCCTCGAACAGCTTCTCTTCGGGAAAGACCTTGGTGATCTTCATCGTCAGCGCGGGGGCTGGCGGGGTGCCCTGCACCACCTCGCCCCAGAAGCCCGGCTGCAGGGCCTGGTGGTCGCAGGCACGCATGGTCTTCTTGCCTTCCACGGAGTTCTCGCGGACGCTGGCGGCGAAGGCGTCCACCCACTTCTCCTTGTCCCAGGAGCCGGTCTTTTCCACCGTGTCCAGCCACCACGCCATGCCGTCGTAGGCCTCCCCGGCCGTCATGCTGGGGAAGATGCCGAACTTCTTGCGGTAGGCCTCGACGAACTTGCGGTTGGCGGCGGTGTCGATGGTGTGGTCGTAGCGCAGGCCGGAATTGACGCCCAGCGAGGCCGGCCCCACGGCCGCCGCCATGGTTTCATCGGCGGCCACGGGTCCGAAAAGCACCTTGCTCTTGCCCAGGTTCACCTGGCCGGCCTGCTTGAGCAAAGTAACCACGTCCGAGCCCGTCAGCATCAGCAGCACGCCGTCGGCGTCGGACTTGGCGATCTTGTCCACGATGGACGAATAGTCGCGGTTGCCCAGGGGCGGGAAGTCCTCACCCACGATCTGGATACCGTTGGGGCCGGTCTGCTGCTTGATCCACTCGTAGCCGTCACGGGTGGCCTGGTAGTCGGCGGTAACGATGTAGATCTTCTTGAGCTTCCTGTCCTGCATGTACGCCAGCGCCATGCGGTTTTCCATGCCCAGGTTGTTCGATGTACGGAAGGTGTAGCGGGAGCCGCCGGGCACGGTGATCTTGTCGTCCGCCGAGATGGTGACGAGGTGGGGCACCTTGCGCTGCTTGGCCAGGTTCATGACCGCCAGCGTGGAGGCGGAGCTGAGCGCACCGAAGATCATGTGCGAGCCCTCGGAGATCAGCTTGGTGGCCTTCTGCACGGCGGGCTGGGGCTTGGTTTCGTCGTCCTCCCAGGTGACTTCGATGGGCACGCCCATCACCTTGCCGCCGCGCTCCTCGACGGCGATCTGCACGCCCCGGCGCATGTCCTCGCCCAGCAGCCCGTAGGGACCGGAGAGCGACAGCACGCCGCCGATCTTGAACTTCTCGGGCTTGGACTGGGCATGCCCGTTGGACACCAGCCCCATGGCCGCCGCCGCGGCGACCACCATGCCCTTTTTAAACCATTTCGCAACGCTAACCATGATGTGTCTCCTGTCGTTGATTTGCATGTATTCCAGGTCAGCCGATGCGGGCGGAAATACCGCCATCGACCATGATTTCGGCGGACGTGACGTACTTGGATTCGTCACTCGCCAGCCACAGGGCCGTGGTGGCCACGTCCCATGCGTCTCCCATGTGGCCCATGGGGCACTGCCGGTCCCGCTTGGCCAGCATTTCCTCCTGCGACGCTTCCCGGTACCCGTCCGCCAGCGACAGCACGGGCTGTCGGACCATGGGCGTATTCATCAGGCCCGGCATCAGCACGTTCGAGCGGATGCCCCGCTTGGCGTATTCCAGGGCGACGCTGCGGGAGAAGCCGAGCACCGCGGCCTTCGAGGCGCTGTAGGACACGTAGGCCACGCCGCTGTCGCGCACGCCGGCTACCGAGCCGATGTTGACGATGCTCCCCCGGCCTTTCCGGAGCATGGAGGGGATCGCATGCTTGCAGGTCAGGAACATGGAGGTGAGGTTGATGTCGAAGACCAGGCGCCAGTCCTCCAGGCTCTGCTCGACGACCCCACCCAGGCGGGCGGTGCCGACGTTGTTCACCAGGATGTCGATGTCGCCATAGGTGGTCACGCAATCCTGGACCAGCGCTTCCACCGCGCCGGGGTCGGTCACGTCGCACTGGGCCACGCTCATGGCCCCGCCCTCTTCCCGCACGATCGACTCGGTCTCGCGCGCTGCGTCCAGGTGGATGTCGCAGCCATAGACCTTCGCCCCTTCGCGGGCGAACAACACGGCCATGGCCTTGCCATTGCCCCAGCCGGGCCCCGATGATCCGCAACCGGTGACCAGGGCCACCTTGCCTTCCAGGCGTTTCACCATGATCTCGTCCCTCAGTCCGCGCGCCCGTACAGGGTCACCACGGTGGCGCCGCCCAGGCCCGCGTTGTGCTGCAAGGCCAGGCGTGCACCCTCCACTTGGCGTGCTTCGGCGCTGCCGCGCAGTTGGTGGGTCAGCTCGTAGCACTGCGCCAAGCCGGTCGCGCCCAGCGGATGGCCCTTGGACAGCAGCCCGCCCGAGGGGTTGACGACGACCGCGCCGCCATAGGTGTTGCTGTCCGACTCGACGAAGGCCCGGCCCTCGCCGACGGCGCAGAAACCCAGGCCCTCGTAGCTGAGCAGCTCGTTCTGCGCAAAGCAGTCGTGCAGCTCGCACACGTCGATGTCCTGCGGTCCCACGCCTGCCGCCTCGTAGACCTGGCGGGCGGCCTCGCGCGTCATGTCGAAGCCCACAACGGAAATCGCGGACTTGTCGGCGAACGCGCCGGGGCGGTCGGACACCAGCGACTGCGCCAACACCTGCACGTTGGCGGAGAGGCCCATCTTCTGGGCGAACTTCTTGCTCACGAAGACGGCGGCAGCGGCGCCGCAGGTCGGCGGGCAGGCCATCAGGCGGGTCATGGCGCCGGGCACCAGGGGCGAGCTGGCCAGCACCTCCTCCACCGTCACCTCCTTGCGGAACAGCGCCAGCGGATTGCGCGCAGCGTGGCGGCTGGCCTTGGCGCGGATCCTGGCGAAGGTGTCCAGCGGGGTGCCGTACCGCTCCATGTGCTCGCGGCCCGCCGCGCCGAAGTAGCGGATCGCCATGGGCAGCTCGGGGTGGCCGAAGATCTCGTCCATGACCCCGTTGAAGTGGTCGAGCGGATCGGGCCGGTCGTCCCAGTACGCCCTCAGGGCGCCGGCGGGCATCTGTTCGAAACCCACCGCCAGCGCGCAGTCCGCCGAGCCGTTGGCCACGGCCTTGCGCGCCATGTACAGGGCCGTGGAGCCGGAGGAGCAGTTGTTGTTGACGTTGATCACCGGCACCCCGGTCATGCCGACCTCGTAGACCGCGCGCTGGCCGCTGGCCGAGTCGCCATAGACGTAGCCCGCATAGACGTCCTGCACGTCGGAGTAGGTGAGGCCCGCGTCCTGCAGCGCCTCGCGGATCGCCTGCGCAGCCATTTCCGGGTACGGCAGGTTGTCGCCGGGTTTCTTGAAAGGGGTCATGCCGACACCGGCAACGAGAACGGGCTCTTGCATTGCGATACCTCCGGGGTTGAATCACCAAACGTGCGTCAGGAAACCATGCGCTCCTGCGCGTGCCAATACTTCTTGCGGACTTCTTTCTTCAAGACCTTGCCCACCGCACTGCGCGGCAGCTGCGCGACGATCTCGACCTCCTTGGGCGCCTTGATGCTGCCCAGGCGGTCCTTGACGAACTGGATGAGCGCCTGCGGCTCCACGGACTGGCCCGGGCGCAGCTCGATGACCGCCCTGACGGCCTCGCCCCACTTGTCGTCGGGCACGCCGATGACGGCGCAGTCCTTCACGGCCGGGTGGGCCATGACGGCGGCCTCGACCTCGGACGAGAAGACGTTGAAGCCGCCCGTGACGATCATGTCCTTCTTGCGGTCAACGATGAACAGGAAGCCCTGCTCGTCGAAATAGCCCACGTCGCCCGTGCAGTGCCAGCCGTGGCGCTGCACTTCAGCCGTGGCCTCGGGGTTCTTGTAGTAGCCCTCGGTCACGATGTCGCCCTGCGCGACGATCTCGCCCACGGCCCCCGGCTGGGTGAGCAGGCTGCCGTCGTCGTCCATGACCGCCACCCGCGTGAAGGGGAAGCGGCGCCCCGCGCTCAGCAGGCGCTGGCGGGGCGCCACCTGCCCGTCGATGAAATGGTCCTCGACCCGCAGCACGGAGATCGCGCCAGGCACTTCCGCCTGGCCATAGATCTGCAGCATGACGGGGCCGAACACATCGATGGCCTCCGCCAGTTTGTCGGGCGACATGGGTGCGGCGCCGTACATGAGGTAGCGCAGCGCGGAAAAGTCGAAATCGCGGACGTTGGGCTGCGCCAGTAGCGTATAGATGACTGTTGGGGGCAGGAACAGCATGTTGACCCGCTCCTGCTCGATCACCTTGAGCAGGTTCTGCGGATCAATCCCGTCCATCAGGACAACGCGGCCACCGCGCGCCATGAAGGGCAGCGACACCAGCCCCGCCGTGTGGGTGATAGGTGCCGCCGCCAGCACGGTCATGCAGTCGGTAATGTTCATGGCCGACATATGGTTGGCCATGGTCGCCGTCAGGTTGCGGTGGCTGAGCATGACGCCCTTCGAGCGCCCCGTGGTGCCACCGGTACCCATGATCATGGCCAGCCCCCGCGGCTGCAGCGGCGCTGCGTACATCTCGGGCGGCTGGCCTTGGATCAACCGAGCAATCGACAGATCCGCCCCATCGGCCTCTTCCAGAGCTATGTAGTGACGAATGCGGGGGACCTTGCCGCGGATCTCGGCGACCTGGCTGATATAGCGGGCCTGATAGAAAAGGACGTCGCAGTCCATGTCCTGCAGGAACTCGATGTTGGTCTCCACGCTGTTGCGCGCATTAACGGGCAGCCAGACACCCCCTCCGCGCAACACCCCCAGCAGCGCCACGAAAGCAGCCCCGGCATTGCCGCTCAGCACTGCGCCGTGAAAGCCAGGTGCGAGTCCCAAGGCCTGTAGCCCCCGTGCGATCTGGCACGTGAGCGCTCCCGCTTGCGCATAGGTGACGGCCGGGGTATCACGCCCGCAGTCCACGAAACAAGGCGCATCCGGATGGCTGGTAGCACCAGCATCGAAATAGTCCAGCAGATTCATTGCTGTGCTTCTCCGTTCAAGTCAAGTCTGGTTCGGTGGAACAGCTATCGCAGACAATTCACATGCCTGCGGCGGCGGCGTTCAGCTGGAGGCCTCTGCATTCGGTGATGCCCCTTGCATGCTGTTCAAGCGGTACCATTTCTTTTAAATTGGTACCATTAGACGCGCTCGATTGGTACCAAGTCAATTGACTTGGTACCATGTCTCATTAGGAGAAACCCGCATGAAAAAGAAGCTCACAGACGAAGAGTTCTTCGATGCGCTGACCCATCTGCTCCTGACGGAGGGGGTCAAAGGCCTGACCGTGGGTGAAATCGCCGCACGGCTGCACTGCTCGCGGCGGCGCCTCTACGACATTGCGCAGACGAAGGAAGAGATCTTCTGCGCCGTCGTGCAACGCTTTTTCGATAGCCTCCTGAGACAGGGCGAAGCACTGATCCACCGTGAACAGGATTTGACGACAGCACTCGCTGCCTACCTGGACGTAGGCGTCCAGGCGGCTAGTCGCATCGGTGTCCAGTTCCTGAAGGACGTCGAAGATTCAGCAGTTGCCAGAGGTATCTTCGATCACTACCAGCAGGTCCGTACCCTTAGGCTATCCCAACTCATCGACGATGGGGTACACCAGGGTGTCTTCGCACCCTGCCATGGGCTGGTCGTATCCGAACTCATTCTGGGAGCCGCACTAAGGCTGCGCCGCCCGGCATTCCTTGCCCAGGCCAATCTCACCCTTGAGGACGCATTCCAAGAGTTCTACCGGGTGCTGCTAGGTGGGCTACTGATCGACTCAGCCACACCAAAAGCGGCTCGTAGGGGCGTACGGGCAAGCCGAGCCACTTCGCAGCGCACCGTCACAAAGAAAGATACAGACCCTGATGAAGTCGGCACGATGCTAATTGCCGCCTGGAATCGCGGTTAGGGAAGGTCTGCACAACACCCGCTGCGACAAGCGCCGGCACGTGATGTTTCAAGACCTGCACGTTTTCCTAGTGGTTGAAGCTGGCAGTACTATGGTTGCCTGCCCGCTTCAAGCGCCTGATGCGCGCTGCGCCCCGGCCGGAAGCCGTAGCTGTGCTCGCTGAAGGTCGGATCGATGAGCGGTTGCAGCACCTGCAGCAGGGCCTGCTGGATCAACCTGTCCACCACGGTGGGAATCCCCAATTCCCGCGTCCCTCCGCCCGGCTTGGGTACCCGGAATAGTGGCGGCTTCTTCCGCGCCGTTCTGCTGCGCAACCTGCGGGCTTTCCTCGGGTACGTCTGCCTTCGTGAAGATGGTAGGCATCCAGCCGGTGCCCTTCGCCAGCCGCTCGGCCTCGCTGGCAATGTCGGCCTTCTTGAGCTTTGCCAGCCGGTGGACGCTCTCGGGCGCGAACTCGCCCACGGCTTGCAAAACCGCCGCCTTCGCAACGTGCTTGAAATAGCCTTCCGCCGTGGGTTGCCACCATACGGCCATGTCGAGGCCCACGGCCTGCGCCAGTTCCGCGCCGGGCTGCTGCGCCGTGCCGCGCGGCGTCACCACGTCCACCGTCGAAGCCACGCACACGGCCAGCAGCTTGACCAACTCGCCTTGCTCCATCGCCAGCAGCGCGACGAACAGTGCGGCGCTGTCCTCGGGCAACTTGCCGCCCCACGCCTGCTGCAATTCGCGGAGCGCTACGGCGGCGGGTGACTCGGGCCAGTCCGGTGCCATGCCTTCCAGCCGGTCTTGAATTTTCAGGCTCACGCCCAGCGGAATATCGTGGCCGTAGTAGCGGCCCTGCAAGACGGTCTGCACCATGCCATGCACCAGCACGGCCAGCGCCACATGTGGATGCTGGGCCACCTCGATTTGCAGCGCCGCCGTGCGGTGCGCGCTCAGGCGTTGGGCCAGCCGGTCGGAAATCGCTGCGGCCTTGGGCTGCTCGTCTTCCTCGCCTTCGTCATCGTTCGCGGCGTCCGGGTCGCTAAAGCCTTGGCGCAACTTCTCCAGCGTGCGAAGGGCTTTCGCCTCGGCCTCGCGCAGCAGCCCTCGATGAATCACGGCCTCGCCGTTGCGGTCGATGGTGACGATGGCACCGGCTGCGGCCTTCACATTCGCGCCGTATCCCTGCAAGCCTTCTTCCAGTGCCTGCAACTGCTCGCCCAGGGCTTCGCCTTCCTCCTGCAAGGCATCGGCCTTGTCCTCGTCGTCGGCGTCCATCGCGGCATCCACCGCTTCGGCCACCTCCTGCATCTTGGCTTGCAGCTTCTCGATGCGCTGCGCTTCGCGCTTGTTGGGTTCGCGCCGCTCCCTCGGGGCGCGCTGGAAGGCGTGCAGGTCGGCATGGGTCATGCCCGGCGTGGCATCGGCCCAAGCCCAGCCCTCGGCCTTCACCTCGGCGGCGATGCCCGCCAGCTTGTCCTGTGCCAGCCGTTCCAGCAATGCAGCATCAGTCAGGTACACGCCCGCGTCATCCTCCGCGAACAGGTCGCGGCGGATACCGCCGCCCTCCTGCTCGTAGGCGTCCAGCCCGACGAAGCGCACCAACGGATGCCGGTAAGCGTCGATTTCCCGTTCGGTGAGGCGTTCGCGCAAATGCGAAGGGTGGCGTTGCCACTGCGGGGCGTCGTAGAAAGCGGCTTCCTGCGCCGCGTGGTCATCCGTTCCGGCCAGGGCCATCAGCTGGTCCAGGCTCACGGCGTCGGCCCGATAGTCGGCCATCAGGCGCGGGGAGACATTCGCCAGCTTCAAGCGGCGCTGCACGACCAGCGGCGTGACACTGAAATCCGCCGCAATGTCCTCGATGGGCCGGCCTTCGGCCACCAGTGTCGCGAAGGCTTCAAATTGGTCTGCCGGGTGCATGGCTTCACGCTGCACGTTCTCGGTGAGGCTGGCCGTGCGCGCAGTGCCATCGGCCACCTGCAGGCAAGGCACGTCCCAATCCTTGGCGATGCGGTGCTTCTTCGCCAGCAGCTTCAACGCGGCCAGCCTGCGCCCACCGGCCACCACCTCGTAATGCAGGCCATCGGCGGCGGGAATCACGATCAGGTTTTGCAGCAGGCCCACGCGCTGGATGGATGCGGCCAGTTCAGGGATGGACATGCGCGGGGTCTTGCGCACGTTGCGGCCCGTGCGGCGCAGCACCAGACGCGACAGCGGCACCAGGATCATGTACTTGCTCGGGTCGGCGGCTTGCAGCACGTTCGCGGCGCTGCTGGCTGCGGTGTTGACGGCGCGGGCTTCGGTGGTGGTAACGGCGTTCATGGCGAATCTCCAATCAAGTGAAACAAGGGAATGGAGGGGAACCGCCCCTCCGGCGGGGGAACGGTTCAGGCCTTGAGGGCGCGCATGCCATCGGCCAGCAGCCACAGGGCGCGATTCAGGCGAATGTCGGAATCAATGCCCTGCACGGGGCGGGTTTGCTGCCTGCGGCCATTGGCGGCGCGGCCATGCAATCCGCCCTTGGTCAGGTTCTCCTGCGTGCGGTTAAACACGCTCCACAAGTCGGGGCGGCGATCCTCGAAGCGGCGCGGCATCAGGATTTGCGATTCCGTGACGGGCGCGGGCTTGTTCGGGTCGTCGTACTTCAAAGCCAGCGCGGCACGGGCGAACACTTCGGATTCGCCATCGTCCAAGGTGATGCCGCGCATCAGGTCGCGGGACTCCTGCACCCGGTCAAAGCCGCGCAGAACCTCGAAGGCGCCTTCGATGACTTGGCCCGCCACGTCGCCTTTGTGAGGCACGCGCACATCGGCAAAGGTGTCGCCGCACACCAGCCCATTGGCGCAGATAAATCTGAATTGCCCGGCCAGCATCTGATAGCTGCTGGTGCCATCGTGCGAGTTCAGCAGCACGATTTCGTTAGCTTCCGCGCCGTTGATCTGGCTGGCGTGGCGTAGGCGCAGCAGGTGTTTCGTGTGTTCGCGCCGCCTCTCGTTGCGTACACGGGTCTGGCACACCATGAAGGGCTGGAAGCCTTCTTTGCGAAGCTCAGTCAAAACCGTAGCCGTGGGGATGTAGCTGTATCGCTCCGAACGGCTCTCATGCGGGGAGTCCGCGAAGATGGACGGGGCCACGCGCCGGATTTGGTCATCCGACAGGGGATAGTCGGAACGCAGTGCGGGGGAATGGTTTGCGAAACGGGATGCGAGCATGTCTTTCTCCTGACTTGGCTGTTGAAGAAACACCGGATTCCTAGATTCGGAGCCCAGCCTTTCGGCTGTTCGGTGCAGTCGGCACGAGGAACCCGGTTGGCCCTGTTGCCACCGTCTTTCCTGAGTTCATCGCCCGCGACGGTCAGGAGCGCGCGGACGGGGGCCGTCAAGGAGACAAGCGCAGGGTTGGTGCGGCCCGCAGGCGCAGCCGAGGACACGGCCCTGCGCGCCTTGACGGCACACGGCCGCGGGCTACAGTCGCGGACAAGGTGATGAGTCAGGGAAGACGGCTGGACAAGGCAACGGCCCCTCAACACGCCGACCGCACGGCAAGCGAAGCGCGCAGGCCCGAAGCTGGAAGCCGGGCCGGAGGCGTCAGCCGACCGGAGGGAGGGGACGATGGAAGCCCGTCAGGGGCGAAACCCCGCAGGGGGTTCGATGCGCAGCACGACAGCGCGACCGGCCATCTCCCAGGTGGCCGGGGACGTCCACATGACTTCAACGAAATCCCCTTGGACTGCTACTCGCCCAGCCATCGGCACAATGGCAATGACATGGACATACGAGCCCTACAAGACGATGAACTGATGGCCCAGGCCCGAGACTGGCGGCAACGGGCACTGCGCGGAGAAAAAAACGCACGCGGCTTTGCGCACGAACTGGAATGCGAAGTGCGTCGGCGCTTCCCCAAGAACGACAGGCCCTTGACGCTGCCGCCCGTGCGCCTGCTGGGCACGGTGTCGCAGCCTATCCAGCGTCGATGGAAGCCCTGGTGAACGCCCAGGGGGAGTAGAGAAAAGGGGCGTGGCGCCCCTTGACAGAATCAGAAGACGATCCGCCCCGCCAGCCGCGCATCCCGCGCATAGGCACTCAGCCGCTTCTCGGCACGAAAGTGCAGATCGCGCTCGATCGGCAACCCCAGCCGCCCGCGCACGGTCGCCAGTTCCTGCAGGCTGACCCAGCCCAGCTCGGGCATCCCCAGGCCCAGATCGCACAGACCGAAAGCATGGTCGTGATCGTCCGGGTCGATCTCGGTCAGCAGCCAGGTCGCGCCGGCATCCGGTGTGAACAGCTTGAGCACAGGGGCCGGATCAAAGTCCGACGTTTCGGTGGATTGCCGGCCGTTGGCCAGCAGCAGCGCACGCTGCTCGTCGGTGATGAATGCGCAGTTCATGGTGAACTCCTGAAGGATGCCGGGCGGAATTGCCCAGCCCTTCCGGGGCACGGCGCAGCGCAAGCAGTCAAGGGTCATCGACGGCCGCAGGCCGCAAGCGCCATCGGCGCGCAGCCCTTGACGGCGAGCACGCCGTGGCACGATGAAGGAAACAGCAAGCCGCCCCTCCAACGAAGGCACGGACTGGCAAGCGAAGCGCGCAGCGCCACAGGCGCGGAGAAACCCGCACCGGGCGCAGCAGAAAAAATGCGCCGCCCCCGCAAGGACGACGCACCGAAGGCTGCGCAGCGCGATCAGTTCGCCGCCGGCACCGTCATCGACTGCAACTGCTCGATCACGCCAGGCTCAACGAACACGCAAGCCTGCTCGTCCGCGATCGGCACGTTGAACAACTGCGCGAACACCGTGCGTCGCAGATGGGCCAGCCGGCCCGTCCGGTATACCTGTTCGGGCTTCATGCGCCCGCCGGCCTGCGAGCCGCTGCGCTGCGGATCGCATTCGACCAGCGCGACAAAGCCATCGTCGGACAGCTTCTGATGCTCGGGGCACAGACCCCAGCCCGTCTTCGTATGGCGCTCCATGCTGGCGCGCAGGCGCTTGTCCAGCAGGATGGTGCCGGTATCGAACGCCGTGCCGCAAACGAGGCAAACGTGCTGTTCGAGGGAAACGTGTGATTTATCGTTCATGACGATCTCCGGTTGCACGGGCGGAATTGCCCGGAACCGTCGCCCCCACGGCGTAGCGCAGCAGTCAGGGGTCGCAGACGGCCGCCAGGACGCAAGCGCGCACAAGCGCGCGCCGCCCTTGACGGCGAGAACGCCGTGATACGGTGAAGGGAACAGCAAGACCGCTCACACCCGCCCACTGCAAACACCCACCTTTAGGCAAGCGCAGCGCGCAGGCCCGGATCAGCGAGCCGGGCCGGAGGCGTCAGCCGAGTGAAGCGAGGGAACGATGAAAGCCCGAATGGGGCGAAACCCCGCAGGGGATTCGATGCGCAGCACGACAGCGCGACGACGGCACGCCGGGACGCCCGAATGCGAGGAACAGAACTACTCGCTGTCCGTCTTGCGCTGCTCGATTTGCAACCGCGCCCGCTCGGTCGCCTGCTGCAACCGCTCGCCCAGCACGGCGCGCGGTGGCAAGCTGGTCAGGTACTCGGCCACGTGGATGCCCGACTTGTCCAGTTCCAGCAGCTCGATCTGCTCGGACTTCTTGCCGGTGCAGAGGATGATCCCCAGCGGTGAGGCTTCTTCGGACTCCCGCTCGTGCAGGTCGAGCCAGCGCAGGTACAGCTCCATCTGCCCCTTGTAAGCGGCCTTGAACTCGCCGACTTTCAACTCCACTGCCACCAGCCGCCGCAGCTTGCGGTTGTAGAACAGCAGGTCGAGGTGAAAGTCGTCGCCGTCGATCTGGATGCGCTTCTGACGGGCAACGAACGTGAAGCCCACGCCCAGCTCCAGCAGGAAGGATTCCATTTCGCGGATGATCGCGGCCTCCAAGTCGCCTTCCTGCCAGGTGTCTCGCAGGCCCAGGAAATCGAGGATGTACGGGTCTCGCATGACCAGAGCGGGCGACATGCGCTGCGCATCGCGCATCCTCGCCAGCTCTTGCGCAATCGTCTCGTCCGGCTTTTGAGATAGCGCCGTGCGCTCGTACAGCATCGAGTCGATGCGCTCGCGCAGCGTCCGCACGCTCCAGCGCTCGATGTTGGCCATCTGTGCGTAGTAGTCTCGCTGGAGCGGGTCTTTCAGCGGCAGCAAGGCCACGAAATGCGACCAGCTCAATTGTCGTGACAGCGTCACGACAATTGGCTCGTCCGTGTAGGTAGCCGCGAACTGCACCATCCGGCGCAGGTTCTTGTCCGCGAAGCTGCGGCCGTAGTCCTGCACAAGCTGCGCAGCCAAGGTCGGCAGGATCTCATCACCGTATCCGGCCCGCTGACCAGCCAGCACTTCCGTGTGGATGCGCTGGCCGATGCGCCAAAACAGCAAGGTCAGCTCGGCGTTGACCGCTGACGCGGCGCGCTGCCGCGCCGCGTCGATCAGTACTCGAATGTCGCCCAGCAGCGTGGCTGGTGCCACAGATGACGCCACGGCTGCTTTGCGCCTGTTCATGCCGTGACCTCCTTCTGGTCCTGCATCAGATTCGGCGCAGCCCGCTTGGAATCAGGCGGCACGGCGCGCGTGGCGGCTTTGCGATGCCGGAATGGACGGTAGTTACCCAGGCTGGTGCGGGTCTTGTCGTCGTCCGTGACCACAGGAGACGGCTTCGGCAGCGCAGCCGGCGCATGGCCGTCGATGGCGCCCCGGCGTAGGGTGGCCACTTTCTCGGCAGCGGCACGCACCGGGTCATCCTCTGCATGGACATACGCCATGAACTGCGTGACGGTCTTGTGCGCAGTCAGCGCCATGCCGACCTTGATGGGGATACCGGAGTTGGCAATGTCGGTCGCCGCACGATGACGGATGCCGTGTGTTCCGACATGCGCTACCTCTGCGCGGCCTAAGATGCGCTTCCAGCCGTTGTAGTACGTGCTCTCGGGCAATGGCTTCTTGGCATCAAAGATGGCTGGACACACGTAAGGCGAGTTGTCGATGCGGGGCGCATTGCGCAGCAACTGGTACGCCGCCTCGCTCATCGGCTTGGACATATCGCCCGTCTTGCTGTCAGACCAGACGACCCGGCGATTCTCGAAATCCACCCAAGCCCATTCGAGCGTGCGGATTTCGGTCATCCGCGCGGAAAACTCGAATTGCAGGCGAACCGCCAGCGTCACGGTCGGATGCTCCAACCCCAGGGCATCCGCACGGTCGAGGTAAGCATAGAGCCGCCCCAGTTCCTCGTTGTTGATATACCGCGTCTCGCCGTCCTCGCGGTACTTGGGGACGTGTCGGCATGGATTGGAGCCGTCAGGCCGGTAGCCCCACACCTCGGCCATGTTGAACATCTTGCGCAAACAGGCCAGAACCCGATTGGCCGTAACGCCGATCTTTGCCTTGTCCTTCATCAGCGTGGTGATGTGCGCCCGCGTTACGTCCGGCACCTTGAGCTTGCCCAGGGTAGGCAGGATGTGGCGGTCGATGTAGCCCTGGTAGGAATCGACCGTCCGGGGCTTGTTGCGCGGCTTGGAGTATTCCTCGATGAACTGCCCGCACAGTTCCTTGACCGTCGGGGCCATGCGGGCAGCCAGCTTGGCGGCGCTGGGGTCGTCGCCCTTGCGCACGTCGGCCAGCCAGTCCTGTGCGATCGACCGCGCTTGCTCGACGGTCAGCTCGCCGAACTGGCCGATCTTCGGCTTGCGGCGCTCGCCCCAGTTCGTGCGGTACTGGAGCATGAAGACCTTGCGGCCGTGGGCGGTGACTTTGCAGAGAAAGCCGGGGACAATGGTATCCCGCAGTTCGTAATCCTTGCCGGTGACTTCTGCCGTATCGACAGCGGATTTGGTGAGTTTGATCTTAGCCATGACGCCTCCTAGTTCGAGATCGAACGCAGGAACCAGCCAGGAGCCACGGCATCAGAATGTCTGCCGCAATCGGTCTGGTCTAGGCGTAAGGCTAAACGGGACTAGCCTCTTGGAAAACCAAGCGCAGCAAGGCTCTGCGGGTTCCAGCGTGGTCTCATGCTAGTCTCGGGACTCAATCTCAAAATCCCCCGCCGCGAGGCGTGCCGGTTCGAGTCCGGCCCCGGGCACCATGCAATATCTTCGCATTGAGCCAAAACCCGCACGCTTGATGAAAGCTGCGGGTTTTTGCTGTTCCGCTTTCCATCGCCACTTCACCACCGGCGACTGCGCCAGCGCCGTCCGCCCTGGATGCGCACACCCGGCAGCTGGCCGAAGGCTTCGCGGAATCGATTGTCGGAATTGAATCCCGCGCTTCGGCCCTCGGCCGTCGGTGGCAGCCGATGAATCCTGGGCCGTCTTCCATCAGGCCTGCGCAGATATACAGATTCCCGGCTCGCGAGTAGAGTGGATAACCGTGAAGCATCTCACCCCAAGAAAGGATTTTGTATGCACACAGTTTCCATGCGTTCTGCGGCGATCGCCGTTGCCGTGGTGGTTGGCAGTGTCTCCATGATCGCCTGCACCACGACCAAGCCCGAGACGAGCTCGGCGCAGAGCGCCAACAGCACCACGCTGCACACCCGTGTGAGCTCGACGCTGCAGCGTCTGTACCAAACGGCTCCGGGCTCTCGAGAGATGGTACAGCGTGCCAGAGGCGTACTGGTGTTTCCATCGGTCATTGGCGGTAGCTTCGTGGTCGGTGTAGAGCATGGCCGCGGCGAACTGCTCATCGGTAACCGTGTGCGTGGTGAATACACAACCACGGCGGCCTCCATCGGCTGGCAGGCCGGAGGGCAGTCCAAGGCGGTGATCTACGTCTTCAACACGCAAGAGGCGCTGGACAAGTTCCTCAAGAGCGACGGCTGGGCCGTCGGTGCCGATGCCACCGTGGCTGCCGGCAAGATCGGCGCCAATGGCAGTGTCGACTCGACCTCCTTCGATGCCCCGGTCTCCAGCTACGTATTGACTAACGCGGGCCTCGAGGCCGGCGTGGCCCTGGGTGGCTCCAAGATCACACGCGTGACGAAGTAAGTCCGAAGAAAGTCTCCATGAAAGAGCCTGGGAATCACCCAGGCTCTTTGTCTTTGTGTCTATCCCGCATAGGGCGATGCGCGAGCGATTGCACCAGAAAACGACAATTTTCGATGGCGGTGGTGCAGCTACAGGAGGCGAAAAACGATGGATTCAAAAGAAGCTCCGAGCCCTGTACCTGCACGGTTTTGCGCGAGCCCACGCCGCGCCGCCAAAACTGCTTTAATCTTCTTTTCTCATCACTCCAGAAGTTTCCATGAGCCCCCTCACCCAAGCCCTCGCCGCCGCCGACCCTGCCCTCATGAGCGAGCTGGAAGCGCTCTACAAGGACTTGCACCAGCACCCCGAGCTGTCGATGCAGGAAGTGCGCACCGCCAGGATCGTGGCCGACGCGATGGACAAGCTGGGCTACGAGGTGACGCGCGAGGTCGGCGTGACCGGCGTGGTCTGCGTGCTGAAAAACGGCGCCGGCCCGACGGTGATGCTGCGCGCCGACATGGACGGGCTGCCCATGGCCGAGAACACCGGCCTGCCCTATGCCAGCACGGTAAAGGCCCGTGATACGGACGGCACCGAGGTTGGCGTGGCGCATTCCTGCGGCCACGACATGCATGTGACCTGGCTGCTCGGCGCCGCGTGCATCCTGGCGGCCAACCGCGCGGCCTGGCAGGGCACGCTGCTGATCGTGTTCCAGCCCGGCGAGGAAACCGCCGAGGGCGCCGCCGCCATGGTCAAGGACTGGGATGAGAAGGGCCAGGGGCGCTTCCCCAAGCCCGACATCATCCTGGGCCAGCATGTGATGGTCGGCGCGGCCGGTACCGTGAGCTACCGCCCCGGCGTGACGCTGTCGGCGGGCGACAGCCTGAAGATCACGCTGTTCGGGCGCGGCTCGCACGGCTCGCAGCCGCAGACTTCCATCGATCCGGTGATCATGGCCGCCGCCACCACGCTGCGCCTGCAAACCATCGTCTCGCGCGAGATCGCGCCGACCGAGCCGGCGGTGCTCACCATCGGCTCGCTGCAGGCCGGCACCAAGGAAAACATCATTCCCGACGATGCCACCATCAAGCTGAACATGCGCACCTTCAGCGAGGACACGCGCGAGTACATGCTCAAGTCGATCCGCCGCATCTGCTGCGCCGAGTGCGACGCCTCCGGCGCCGAGCGCCCGCCCGAGTTCACCACCATCAACAGCTACCCGCTGACCGAGAACGACCTGGTGGCGACGCAAAAGGTGGCCAAGGCCTTCCATCAGCAATTTGGCGACAAGTCCCTGCTGGCCGGCAGCCCGGCATCGGCCAGCGAAGACTTCAGCATCTTCGGACGCAGCTGGGGCGTGCCCTATGTGTTCTGGTTCGTCGGCGGCACCAGCCCCGAGGTGTATGCCAAGGCGGTGCAGGACAAGACCGTGAACAAGATTCCGAGCAACCACTCGCCTCAGTTTGCGCCGAAGATCCACCCGACGCTGGAGACCGGTCTGCAGGCCATGCTGAGCGCCGCCGGCGCCTGGCTGTGTCCCGGCGCATGAGCGCTCACGATCTGGCCAAAGTCCAGCCATGCTCACGCACTTCATCGCGACCTGCCTCGCGGCGCTGATTCTTGTCTTCAGCGCGCCTGCGGCAGCGCAACCCGCCCTGCCGTCGGGTGGCTCGAAGGTCCTCGTCGATGGGGGGCGAGCCGATGCCGCCACGGTCGAGATCGACGGCGAGCCGCTGTTTCGGGTGATCGGCGTGTCGGCTTTTCCAGCCGCGCGCCGGGCCGCACGCGATGCCGAGCGCATCAAGGCGCTGGCCAGGGACAAGACCTTCGACCCGGCCAACCTCTCCATCACGCAGCTCGATGGCATCACCACCATCGTCGCCAGCGGCAAGACCGTCACGCAGATCACAGACGCCGATGCGGTACTGGAGGGGGTGAGCCTGGCGACACTGGCGAGTGTCAACCTGACACGCATCCAACGGGCGATCATCGAGTACCGCGCGGAGCGCACGCGCGATGCCCTGCTCGGCAGCGCCGGCCGGGCGCTGGGTGCGATGGTGCTGGCGGCGGCGCTGTTCGTCCTGCTGCGCTGGCTGTTCAAGGTCGCGCGGCGCCAGTTGCAACGGGCCGAGGAGCGAAGCGCCGCAAAGCCTGGAGACACCGTGATTCCGGCGCTGCGCCCCGATACGCTGCAGTCGGTGGCCCAGCAAGCGCTGCGTGCGCTGCAGGTCGTCGTCGTGCTCGCGCTGGCGGTCTTCTGGCTGCAGTATGTGCTGGGCCAGCTCCCCTTCACGCGCGGCTTTGCGCGGCAAATGCTCGGCTACGTCATGGCGCCGCTGCAGACCGTGGGGCAAGGGCTGCTGGGTGCGGTGCCCGATCTGATCTTTCTTGCGGTGCTCTATCTGATGACGCGCTTCGCGCTGGTGCTGATGCGCCAGTCCTTCACCGCCGTGGAGGCCGGCCGTCTGACGGTTCCAGGATTCGATCGCGACTGGGCACAGCCCACCTACAAGCTGCTGCGCCTGGTGGTCGTGCTGCTGGCGCTGGTGGTGGGCTACCCCTACATTCCCGGGTCAGGCTCCGCAGCCTTCCAGGGCATCACCCTCTTTCTGGGCATTGTCGCCTCGCTCGGCTCGTCGTCGGCCATCGCCAACATCATCGCCGGCTACCTGCTGATTTACCGGCGCGCCTTCAAGGTCGGCGATCTCGTGCTGCTGGCGGGCAATCTGGGACAGATCAGCGCCATGCGCCTGCAGGCCACCCATCTCAAAACCATCAAGAACGAAGAGGTGACGATTCCCAACTCGGCCGTGATGGCCAAGGAAGTGGTCAACTACAGCGCGCTGTGCGCCAGCGCCGGGCTCATCCTGCACACCAAGGTCGTCGTCGGCTACGACACGCCGTGGCGGCAGGTCGAAGCCATGCTGCTGGAGGCGGCGCGGCGCACGCCCGGCCTGATGGCGCAGCCGGCGCCGTTCGTGCGCGAGCTGGAGCTCGGCAACGCCGGCGTGACCTACGAGCTCAACGCCTATTGCGACAATCCGCTCGCCGTGGCCTCGCTCTACGCCGCGATCCTGCGCAATGTCCTCGACGTCCTCGACGAGAACGGCATAGACCCGGTCACACCGACCCACGTGGCCTTGACGGCAGACGCACGTGCGCCCAAGGTTGTGCCGAAGGAGGCGCACGGAACGTGAGCGCCGTGAATAGGCCGAACGAATGAATGTCCACGAATTGGCCCTTGTCAGCCTGAATGACCATCGCCTGTTCACCTTTCTCGATCTGGCGGGCACATTTGCCTTTGCCATCAGCGGAGCGGTAGCGGCAAGGAATCGTGGCCTCGACTGGTTCGGCGTCATGGTGATAGCCTTCGCGGTTGCCTGCGGCGGCGGGATGGTGCGCGATCTGTGCATCGGCGCCGTACCACCCGCCGGGCTGGCCGACTGGCGCTACCTGGCTGTGGCGATGCTCGCGGCCTGGATGACGATTGCGGCCGGCAAACTGGTCGCACGCCTGACCCATCCGGTGATTTTTTTCGACTCCCTGGGCCTGGGATTGTTCGCCGTGACAGGTGCACAAAAGGCCATGATCTACGGCCATAACGCCGAAGTGGCGGTGCTGCTGGGCATAGTCACCGCCGTGGGCGGCGGCGTGGCGCGCGACGTACTGCTCAACCGGGTGCCCGTGATTTTGCAGCGCGAGATCTACGCGTCGGCTGCACTGGTTGGTGCCCTCATCGAGGTGGTTGGCGAGCGCCTTGGGTGGGATTCGAGCGCAAGGACCTGGCTTGCTTTGGGTGTGTGTTTTGCTCTTCGCTACCTCTCGCTGCGCTACAAATGGAACCTGCCGCGCGCTCCCCGGCGCGGCGACAACGGCTCGGACTAAAAGCCTGTTCAAGGTCTTTTCATAGCGCCCGCAAGGCAGCAGAAAGCCGCAATCAAGGCGCGCGCCGCAGGTCATGCGGCGGCCTGGACAAGGTGCGCAACGCCGAGCGCGGCTTTTTGCTGCCTTGCCCGAAGGACTCTAAGCGCTATCGGGCAACAAGGTATCCCCTTGAACACGTACATGGCACCATGTTCAGACCGGTTCAGCCGTGCATGGTCAGGCCGCCGGATACCGAGATGACCTGGCCGGTGATGAAGTTGGCGTCGTCGCTGGCGAGGAAGGCCACGGCGCCCGGAATGTCCTCGGGCTGGCCCAGGCGCTTGAGCGGAATGGCGCGCTTGAGGCCGTCATAAATCTTCTGGCCGAACTCGCCGCCGCCGGTGAAGGACTGCAGCAGCGCGGTATCGGTGGGGCCGGGGCAGACCACGTTGACGCGCACGCCGCTGCGCGCGGTCTCGCGCGCCAGGGTCTTGCTAAAGGCGATGATGCCGCCCTTGCAGGCGGCGTACACCGACTCGCCCGAGGAACCGACACGGCCCGCATCGGACGCGATGTTGACGATCTTGCCGCCGCCGGCGGCCACCATCAGCGGCACCACGGCGTGCTGCAGGCTGAGCGGGCCCTTGAGGTTGATGGCGATCAGCTTGTCCCACAGGTCGGGCGTGGTGTCGACGAACTGCTTGGCCACGTCCCAGCCCGCGTTGTTGACCAGGATGTCGATTTGCTTGAGCTCGGCATGCACCTTCTGCACGGCCCGGGCCACCGCGTCGTGGTCGGTGATGTCGATCTGCACGGTGCCCAGCTGGCCCGCGTACTGCGGGAACTTGACCTTGAGTTCATCCAGGCCGGCCTGGTTCAGGTCGAAGGCGGCGACGCGCGCGCCCTCTTCCAGAAAGCGTTGCACCAGGCTGCGGCCGATGCCGCCGGCGGCGCCGGTGATGATGGCGACTTTGTCCTTGAGTCCACGCATGGAATGCTCTCCTTGAATAAAACGAGTCGGTGATGGCGCTTGAGGCTGGCGAAGTCAGAGCGAAACGGCCAGACGCGTGGCCTGGTCGATGGCGCGCACGGCGTCCAGCTCGGCGGCCACGTCGGCGCCGCCGATCACGTGGGCCGGGATGCCGCGCTCGGCCAGGCCGTCGGCCAGCGCGCGGTTGGACAGCTGGCCCGCACAGAGAATGACGGTATCCACGTCCAGCACGCGCGCCTCGCCATTCACGCTGTAGTGCAGGCCCTGGTCGTCGACCGCGTGGTAGCTGGCGCCGGCCGTCATGGCCACGTCGGCCTTGCGCAGATTGGCCTTCAGGATCCAGCCGGTGGACTTGCCCAGGTTCTTGCCCAGCGACTCGTTCTTGCGCTGGAACATGTGGATGGCGCGGCCGGCTACGTTGGGCGCAGGCGCCTTCAGGCCGCCCGCGCTGTGGATGGCCGTATCCACGCCCCAGACGTCCATGAACCGCTGCGGCTGCAGCGACTCCTCGGCATGGCCGACCAGATATTCGGCCACGTCGAAGCCGATGCCGCCCGCGCCGATGATGGCCACCCGCTGGCCCACCGGCGCGCCCTTGCCCAGCACGTCCAGATAGCTGAGCACCTTCGGGTGGTTCAGGCCCCGGATGTCGGGCTCGCGCGGGGTCACGCCCGTGGCAATCACCACCTCGTCGAACTCGCCCGCGCGCACACGAGCGGCCAGGGATTCGGCATCGACCGGGGTTTGCAGATGCACGGTGACCTCTAGCTGCCCCAGCATCACCCGGAAGTAGCGCAGCATCTCGTGGAACTCGTTCTTGCCGGGCACCTGGCGGGCCATGTTCAGCTGCCCGCCCAGTTCGTCGCCGGCCTCGAACAGGGTGACCCGGTGTCCGCGCTGCGCAGCATTGATTGCAAACGCCATGCCGGCAGGTCCACCGCCGACCACGGCGAAACGTTTGGGCGCGGCGGTCTGGCTGTCGTCGAATTCGATCTCGCGCCCTGCCTTGGGATTGACCAGGCAGGTCGCCACGCGGTCGGTAAAGATGCGATCCAGGCAGGCCTGGTTGCAGGCGATGCAGGTATTGATCTGGTCTGCGCGGCCCTCGCGCGTCTTGCGCGCGAACTCGGGGTCGGCCAGCAGCGGGCGGGCCATCGACACCAGGTCGGCGGCGCCGGAGGCGATGATCTCCTCGGCCACATCCGGCGTGTTGATGCGGTTGGACGCCATGACCGGGATGCCAACCGCGCGCTTCACGTTGCGAATCGCGGCTATCCACGCCGCACGCGGCACCGGGGCCGCCATCGTAGGCACGGACGACTCGTGCCAGCCAATGCCCGTGTTGATCATGTCGGCGCCCGCGGCCTCGACGCGGCGGGCGAACTCGGCCACTTCCTCGCCGGTCATGCCCCCTTCCATCAAGTCGATGGACGAAATGCGGTAAATGACCATGAACCCGGGCGACACCCGCGCCCGCACCGCCTTGACGATTTCGAGCGGGAAGTGGATGCGGCGCTCGAAATCGCCGCCGAACTCGTCGTCGCGCAGATTGGTCAGCGCGGCGGTGAACTCGTTGATCAGGTAGCCCTCGGAGCCCATGATCTCGACCCCGGCGTAGCCCGCCTGCTCGGCCAGAGCCGAGGTGTTGGCAAAGCGCTCGACCGTCGTCCAGACCTCGGCGGTCGCCAGCGCACGCGGCGTATGGACGTTGATGCGCGCCTTGATGGCCGAAGGCGCGACGCAGGTAGCCACCTTGGCATAGCGGCCCGCGTGAAGAATCTGCAGCACGATGCGGCCGCCGGCACCATTGACCGCCGAGGTGATGGTGCGGTGCCCGTCCAGCTGCTCGGGCTTGTCCAGCACCAGGCCGCCCTCGTCCATCACCCCTTCGGGCACCGGCGCGTAGCCACCGGTGAGGATGAGCCCGATTTCGCCCTTGGCGCGGGCGGCGTAAAAGGCCACCAGCCGCTCCAGCGGGCGATCCATGGTCTCCAGGCGCGTGTGCATCGCGCCCATCACCATGCGGTTGGGCAGATCGACCCCGGCGATGCGCAGGGGACGAAGAAGGTTTGAATAGGTTGACATGCTTATCTCTCGTGGCGGACCGGTGTCTTCCGCAATGATCCGTTTCGAATTTATTTACGTCAATATGATTACATATATTTCATGAACTGAACGGCAACCAGCAACTTGCCTCGGCATCTCTTTCCACCCTAGTCCTTGCCTTCCCTAGAGATGGTGTCGGTTCTCAGGGCAACTTTTGCCATCGCGTCGTTGAGCTGGTTGATATGGTGCAGCAGGGCGATCTTGCCGTCGAAGCGAAAGCTCGCCAGCGCCTGACGATAGAACTCGTAGATTTTTGGCTGGATGCCATCCCAGAACACCTGCCCTGACGGCAACAGCATGACCTTCCTGGCGCGCCTGTCCGCAGGGTCCACGACACGCGCCACATACCCTTCGCGCTCCAGGCGTTTGAGCACTCCATCAAGGCTTTGGCGGCTGACGACCAGATAGTCCGCCAATTCGGAAAACGACATCCCATCTTTCACTTGCGGGCGCGACAGAGCCCCCAGCGTCGCCCACTGAACCGTGGTGATGCCAAGCTCCCTGACGGACTGGCGGTCCAGGGTGTTGCCCGCCTGGAACAGGCGGAAAAACAATCGGTTGTGAACGGCGAATACCGCTGGATCGTGGTTTTCGTGATCAGGCATGCGCAAATGGGTGATGAGGCAGTTTCAAGGAGTTGTGAATCAAGCCATCAGATTTCCGGAAATCGGTACGGCGGGTAGCCAGCGCGCTGGCACTACATGGCGCATGTGTCCCTCCATGCATCAAAACACCAACGATGCCCATCCATCCTGGTAGGTTTTGCGCAATGATATTGACGCAAATCGCCTCATGCAAGGACCGACACGCTAACTATCTCTCCATCAGACCGAAGATATCGCCCGGCTCACCCGGCCTTCATCAACTGCTTGCCGATGACCAGCTGCTGGATCTGCGTCGTGCCTTCATACAGGCGCAGCAGGCGCACGTCGCGGTAAAAGCGCTCGACCGGGAACTCGTTGATGTAGCCCGATCCGCCATGGATCTGCACGCCGCGGTCGGCCACGTGGCCCACCATCTCGGTCGTGAACATCTTGGTGCACGAGGCGCGCATGCTCACGTCCGGGTCGGTCACGCCAAAGGGCTTGGCATCGTAGCGCTGCGCGGTTTCGCGCACCAGCGCCCAGCCGGCCAGCAGCTCGGCCTGGCTGTCGGCCAGCATGGCCTGCACCAGCTGAAAGTCGCCAATGCGCTGGCCGAACTGCTTGCGCTGCTGCGCGTAGGCCACGCTCTCGCGCAGGATGCGCTGCGCCATGCCGCAGGCCAGGGCCGAGATATGCAGGCGGCCGCGGTCCAGCACCTTCATCGCCGTCTTGAAGCCCTTGCCCGGCACGCCACCGATGATGTTGGCCGCCGGAACGCGCACGTTGTCCAGGTTCACGTCGCTGGTGCGCGTGCCCTTCTGGCCCATCTTCTTGTCGGGCTTGCCCAAGCTGAGCCCCGGCAGGCCGGCCGGCACGATGAAGGCCGAGATGCCGCCAGCCCCCGGCCCGCCGGTGCGCGCCATCAGCGTGAATGCCCCCGCGCGCGGCGCGTTGGTGATGAAGCGCTTGCTGCCGCTGATCAGGTAGTCGCTGCCGTCGGCCACGGCCCTGGTCTTAAGCGATGCGGCATCCGAGCCGGCGTCGGGTTCGGTCAGCGCGAAGGAGATGATCAGCTCGCCGCTGGCGATGCGCGGCAGGTATTCGGCCTTCTGCTCGGGTGTGCCGTCCATCAGGATGCCCTGCGAGCCGATGCCGATGTTCGTCCCCGCCACCGAGCGGAACGCCAGCGCGGTCTGGCCCAGCTCGTAGGCCACCTCGCACTCCTGCGCCATCGACAGGCCAATGCCGCCGTACTCCTCGGGAATGGAGATACCGAATAGACCCAGCTCCTTCATGTCGGCCACGATGTCGGCGGGCACCTCGTCGTGCTCCTCCAGGTGGTTCTCGGCCGGGACCAGCCGCTCACGCACGAAGCGCTGAACACTGTCCTTGAGCAGCCCGAATGTCTCTTGATCCAGTGCCATGGAATCCTCTTTGCAGCCACCAATATTAATAGCTGCTCACGCTTGCCATTATTGTGCTACAGCCATATTTGACCAATATTTTCCGAATAGTCAGAGCGGCGTGTTCTGCGAAAATTTGGGCGCACGCTTTTCCAGCAGAGCGTTCAGGCCCTCCTTGGCTTCAGGGCCGCCAAAGCCCATGAATTCAAGCGCGAGAGAGGTGTCAAAAATCGGACCTGCCTGGCGCAGCCAGTTGTTCAACGCGTATTTGGTCCAGCGCAGCGCGCCTGGCGCGCCCTTGGAGAGCTTCTCTGCCACTTCCAGCGCCTTGTCCTGCAGCGCGTCGTCTTCCACTGAAAGGGACACCAGCCCCAGCGCCTCTGCCTGTTCACCATTCAGCGGTTCGCACAGCATCAGGTGGTACTTGGCCTTCGCCATGCCACACAAAAGCGGCCAGACGATGGCGGCATGGTCGCCCGGCGCCACGCCCAGCTTGGTGTGACCGTCCACGATGCGTGCCGTCTTGGCCGCAATGGAAATATCGGCCAGCAAGGCCGCCACCAGACCGGCGCCGACGGCCGGGCCGTGGATGGCCGAGACGATGGGCTTGGAGCAGTTGATGATGTTGTAAACCAGATCGCGCGCCTCGCGCCACACGCGGGCACGCACGTTGAAGTCGTCCGTCATCTCCTGCAGCATGGTGAAGTCGCCACCGGCAGAGAAGGCGCGCCCGGCGCCGCGCAGCAAGACCACGCCCACGCCCGGGTCCTTGTCGATTTCAAGCCAGACATTCGCCAGCTCGGCATGGCCGCGTGAATCGAGGGCATTCATGCGCTCGGGCTTGTTCAAGGTCAGGCGCAACACGCCTTCCAATGGTCGATCAAACTCAATGGCCGAATAGCCTTGATAGCGATTAATTTGGGTCATACTCATCTCCTGACTGAATGGTGGTTGGTTGCAAAAAATCAGCGCACGATGCATCAATGAAAATGGCACTGAGCCCCGCCATTTCCCGCCATAGCCCGCATTGGGATGGTCTGCATAACTCAAGCTGCCAAGCAACTTTGGTGGATCGGAATGGGTTGCAAGGCGCAAATCGCAGCAATAGCCGTGCTATTGCGAGGATTTGCGACGCCGCAGACCGCCCGAGACCACCAAAGGTTGCGGCGCTTGGAGCCATGCAGAACTTCCCTTGCATTATGTGGTGCACTGATTCTGAAAAAAAGAAAATAATTGCACTCTTGTTGTGCACTGAAGCACAATGCAACGATGAGCGAGCTCCCAGAATGGAATGATCTCCGGGTCTTCCTCACCGTCGCCCGGCTGGGCACCATCTCCCAGGCCGGAGAACGGCTGAACATCGAACACTCCACGGTATCGCGCCGCATCGACCGACTGGAAGAAAAACTGGCCGTCGTGCTGTTTGACCGGCGTCGCAGCGGCTACACGCTCACCGACGCCGGCCGCAGGCTGATCCCCCATGCCGAAAAGATGGAATCTGCCTTGCTTGAGGCCGTCGAACAAGATATGGGCAAAGAAAGCGCCATCGAAGGCACGGTGCGGGTAGGCACGCCCGAGGCCTTCGGCATCCATGTCCTGGCGCCCAGCCTGGCCTCCCTGCACGCGGGGCATCCAGGCTTGCACATCGAGCTCATGGCGCAACCGCAGTTTCCCAGCCTGGTCACCCGTGAAGTCGAGATACTGGTGACCCTGGAGCCGCCGCAAACCGGGCGCTACAAAGTGGCACGGCTGGGCCAGGTGGAATACTTTCTCTACTGCTCTCCCGGCTACCGGGACACACACCCACCGATTCAAGCGCTGGGCGATGTGGCAGGCCACCAATTCGTGGATTACGTGCACGACGGCTCGGTCAGCGACCGCTACCGCATCCTGAACGAGCTGACGCCCAACCCCCAGCGCAGTTTCACGACCACCAGCGTTCTGGCCCAGCGCACCGCCGCCGCGGCAGGCTTGGGCCTGGTTCTGCTGACCCCCTACGTGGCGCAGCAAGGCAAGGACCTGGTGTGTGTTTTTCCAGGCCAGGTGCTGATGACACGCAGCTTGTGGATTGCCGCCCCCGAAGACCTGCTCAAAATCCGGCGCTACCGCTTCGTCTGGGACCACATCCGCCACCTGATCGACCGGCAGCCCGATCTGTTTCGCCGCTCGGCCTGACGCTCCAGCGCAATGCGGCGCGGCTTGGCCGGCGTTGTGCATGAGTGCAAACCCGCCGTGCATTCATCGCTGTTGTCCAAAGCAAACTGCCCCGATAGCATCAACACGCAAATGATTTTGAATCGTTTGATTTGCGATGAAAGGCAGATTCTGAAATGAGAAAGGTATATGGAGACGCGGCCACCGCGCTGGATGACGTGGTCAAAAATGGCCAAACCATCGCGGTCGGTGGTTTTGGACTTTGCGGTATTCCCGCTACATTGATCGCCGCCCTGCGCGACAGCGGCGTGAATGGGCTGACGTGCATCAGCAATAACGCCGGTGTCGATGATTTTGGCCTGGGCCTGCTTTTGCAAACCCGCCAGATCAAACGCATGGTTTCTTCGTATGTCGGAGAAAACAAGGAGTTTGAGCGGCAATTTCTGGCTGGCGAGCTGGAGCTCGAATTCAACCCGCAGGGCACGCTGGCCGAGCGCCTGCGCGCGGGTGGCGCGGGCATACCCGCCTTCTTCACGCGCACCGGCGTCGGCACCGTCGTCGCGAAAAACAAGGAAACCCGCGAATTTGACGGCCAGACCTACGTCATGGAGCGCGCCCTCACGGCCGACGTCTCGCTGGTGAAGGCGCACAAGGCGGACCCCTCGGGCAACCTGGTGTTCTCGCGCACCGCACGCAACTTCAACCCCGAAGTGGCCATGGCAGGCGCCGTGACGATTGCCGAGGTAGAAGAAATCGTAGCGCTGGGCCAGCTGGACCCCGACGAAATCCACTTGCCCGGCATCTTTGTCGATCGCATCGTCCTCGTCCCCAACACCGAGAAGCGCATCGAACGCAGAAGCTTCCGCACCCGCAGCAACGCCTGAAGGACGACATCATGGCCTGGACACACGAACAAATGGCGGCCCGCGCGGCCAAGGAACTCCACGACGGCGACTACGTGAACCTGGGGATCGGCCTGCCGACCCAGGTGGTGCATTTCGTTCCCGAAGGCATGGAAGTCTGGCTGCAATCCGAAAACGGCCTGATCGGCATCGGCCCGCCCCCGTTCGAGGACGAGATCGACCCCGACCTGATCGACGCCGCCAAGCAGACCAGCACCATGGCGCCCGGCGCGTCCATCTGCTCGTCCTCCACCTCGTTTGCCATGATCCGCGGCGGCCACATGGACCTGACGATCCTCGGCGGCATGCAGGTCAGCGAGCATGGCGATCTGGCCAACTGGATGATCCCCGGCAAGATGGTCAAGGGCATGGGCGGCGCGATGGATCTGGTGGGCGGTGCGCGCCGCGTGATCGTGCTGATGGAGCACGTGGCGCGCGACGGCGGCCTGAAGGTGCTGAAGTCCTGCAACCTGCCCCTGACCGGCCAGCGCGTGGTGAACCAGCTCATCACCGACCTGGCGGTGATGGACGTGACCGAGCGCGGCCTCGTCGTCAAGGAACTGGCGCCCGGCGTCTCGCGCGACGATCTGCAGGCCAAGACCGAGCCGATCCTGAGCTTCGACTGCGCCTGATCGGCCGGCCGGGGCGTCGAGGCCCGAGGTCTCGGCGCCCCTCATTTGATTTGAGCTATCGCATGCTTTGTCGTGATTGACAACAGCAGGTGAACGCAATCGGGCATCATGACCCCATGGTCGACCCGGCTTTTCAAGCCCTCGTGTTCGACCGTCGCCCGGGCAGGGCCTGGGGCGCTCCGAAGTTCATCCTGAAGCAAAAGGCGATTCATGCGAAATCTCAAGCGCACGTTCTGGGGCGCACTGCTCATTCTGGCCATCCTGTGGCTGGTGGCCGAGCCCACCGTTTTTCAGTCCAGCAACTTCTTCGCCCTGCGCGGCCACATGGTGCAGTTGACGGGCGTGCTCGCCATGGGCTGCATGAGCCTGGCGATGGTGCTGGCGCTGCGGCCGCTGTGGCCCCAGGCCTGGCTGGGCGGGCTCGACAAGATGTACCGCCTGCACAAGTGGCTCGGCATCGCGGCCCTGGTCGTCTCCATCGTCCACTGGCTGTGGGCCAAGGGTCCGAAATGGGCGGTGGGCTGGGGCTGGCTCGCGCCGCCGGAGCGCGGCCCGCGGCCCATCATCGACAACCCGATCCAGGCCTGGATGAGCAGCCAGCGCGGCGTGGCCGAGGGCGTGGGCGAATGGGCCTTTTACGCCGCCGTCGTCCTGATTGCCCTGGCACTGATCCAGCGCTTTCCCTATCGCGCCTTCTACAAGACGCATCGCCTGCTGGCCGTCGCCTACCTCGTGCTGGTCTATCACGCCCTGCTGCTGCTGGAGTTTCGCGACTGGGTGCGGCCCCTGGGTTGGCTGATGGCCGTGCTGCTGGCCAGCGGCACCTGGGCCGCACTGGTGGTGCTGGTGCGCAAGGTGGGCGCCCGCCGGCAGGTGCAGGCAAAAATCCAGTCGCTGAACTACTTTGCCGGCGTGAAAGCGCTGCTGATCGAGGCCGAGGCGCCGGGCTGGCCGGGCCACAAGGCGGGCCAGTTCGCTTTTGCCATGTCGGACGCGTCGGAAGGGGCTCACCCCTACACCATCGCCTCCAGCTGGCACGCCAGGCAGCCCCGGGTCAGCTTCGTCGTCAAGGAACTGGGCGATCACACCAGGCTGCTGCGCGAGCAACTTCAGGTTGGCCAGTCCCTGAAGATCGAGGGGCCCTACGGCTGCTTCACCTTCGACGACGGCCGTGCGCGCCAGATCTGGGTCGGCGGGGGCATCGGCATCACGCCCTTCATCGGGCGCATGCAGCACATGGCGATGGAGCAATCCAACCAGGACTGGCCCGCCGGCCAGCAGATCGACCTGTTCCACAGCACCACCGAGGTCGATGAGGACGCGCTGGGCCGACTGGCGGCCGATGCGCGCTCGGCGCAGGTGAGGCTGCACGTACTGATCGACGCACGCGACGGCCGGCTGACGGGCGAACGCCTGCGCGACGCCGTACCGGGCTGGCAAGAGGCAAGCGTCTGGTTTTGCGGGCCGGCGGGCTTTGGCGAGGCGCTCAAGAATGACCTGGCCGCGCACGGCTTTCCGGTCGAGCAGCGCTTCCATCAGGAGTTGTTCTCGATGCGCTAGCTAGCGCGGTCGTACGGCACGGGTAGAGTCGGTGCCGAAGGTTCGCAAGCCCATCACCACCGTCAGGAGGTTTTCATGAAAGTCGCCATCATCGGTCTGGGACACATGGGCATGGGCATGGCCCGGAATCTGCTCAAGGCGGGGCACGCCGTCACGGCTTTCGATCTGTCCAAGCCCGCCATGGATGCCGCCGCCAAAGCCGGCATGGCCACGGCCGCATCCGGGCCCGCCGCCGCAGCCGACGTCGACGTGGTCATCACGGTGCTGCCCGCGGGCAAGCATGTGCTGGGCGCCTACCGCGGCGAGCATGGCAACGACGGGCTACTGGGCGCCGCCAAAAAGGGAACCCTGTTCATGGACTGCTCGACGATCGGCGTGGACGAGACGCGCGAGGCGGCCGAGCTGGCGCGCCAGGCCGGCCACCGCGGCATGGATGCGCCGATCTCCGGCGGCATGGTCGGCGCAGACGACGGCACGCTCACCTTCATGATCGGCGGCGACGCAGCGGATTTCGAATTCGTCAAGCCGCTCACCTCGGCCATGGGCAAGCACAGCGTCTATTGCGGCAGCCATGGCGCGGGCCTGATTGCCAAGATTTGCAACAACATGCTGCTGAGCATCAACCAGATCGGCGCGGCCGAAGCCTTCAACCTCGGCGCGAAACTGGGCATGGACCCCAAGAAGCTGTTCGAGGTCATCTCCATATCCAGCGGCCAGAGCTGGTCGGTCACCACCAACAGCCCGGTTCCCGGCACCGTCGCGTCGGCGCCGTCCAGCCACCACTTCGAGCCCGGCGCAGTGCCCCACACCCTGGCCAAGGATCTGGGTCTGGCTGCGAAGGCCATGGAAAGCGCGAACTATCACTGCCAGCTGGGCACGCAGGCGCGCGAGCTGTACGAGAAGATGACTGCATCAAAATTTGCCGACCAGGACTTCAGCGGCATCATCAACTACCTGGCAAGCGAAAACGGCAGCCGATAAGCGGCCTCACACAGTCACAATCAGCCTGTCACTTTGTTGCCCCATAAGGAGGAAATCATGAGCAATGATGCCAACTCATCGCCCCTGCTGCGCGACGCCCTGGCCTTTGCCAAGACCAACTGGTGGCTGTTCCTGCTGGGCGGTGTGCTCTACATCCTGTTCGGCGTGCTCGCACTGGCGCGGCCGGCCGAGGCGCTGCTCGCGCTGGCGGTGGTGTTCGCCGCGTTCCTGCTGGTGGACGGGATTTTCAGCGTCATCCGCGCACTGGGCGCCAAGGGCGCCGACGGCCGCTGGTGGGTGTTCTTCGGCGGCCTGCTCAGTATCGGGGTCGGGCTCTACGCGCTGCTGGGGCCGGTCAACACGGCGCTGCTGTTCGTCTACGTGATCGCCTTCCAGGCCATTCTGTTCGGCGTGTCGGTCTTCATGTTCGGCGTCAACATCCGCAAGGCCGTGAACGGCGAATGGGTGCTGTACCTGACCGGCATCGTCTCGGTGCTGTTCGGCCTGCTGCTGGTGGGGGCGCCGGGCATCGGCGGCCTGAGCGTGTCCCTGATGGTGGGCGGCTGGTCGCTGGTGATCGGCATCCTGCGCGTGCTGTTCGCCTTCCGGGTGCGCAGCCTGGTGCGCCACGCGACCCGCTGAGCGCCTCAAATTTCTGCAACACAAGGAAGGCGCTGCCTGCGACCTACCCACACCCGTTGAAACACCAAGAGCACCAGGTTCAGACCACGTAATCAAGAACCACCATCTGCGTCGTGCGGGCTGCGACAAATTGGCGCAATGCATCATGCTCAGGCGTGGTCTGGTAGTGGTCGTGCGCCTGCACGCCTGAAAAATCGGCCACGATGGCATGGGTGAATTGCGGCGAGCGCTTCGATGCGTTGACGACCAAGCGCATCCGTATCAAACCCGGCACCACCTGCTGGAGCAATTCACAGTGGTGCTCGATGAAGGCCCGGTCGCTCTCGCTCAAGGCCTGCTTGAACCCCATCAGCACGAGGTGGTGAAACATCAGCTTGGCGCTCAGGAAATGGTGAGACCACCATCCACCGACAGGATGTGCCCGGTAGTGGAACGCGAATCATCGCAAGCGAGGAACAGGGCCGCCTTGGCCACGTCTTCGGGCGTCACCATGCCAAACAGCTGATTCTGGGCCGACAGGTTGGTGGCGTCGTTGTTGGCCATCATCTTGAGCACCCGCTCGGTCGATGTGGCGCCGGGCGCGATGGCGTTGACCCGCACATGCTCGGCCGCATATTCCACCGCCATCGAACGCGTCAGCGCACTGACGGCGCCCTTGGCGGCCGTGTACCTGATGGCCTGCGTACTGCTCAGAGGCAATGCCTTTGCCCGCATCGTGCGCGGCTGGGATGGTCAAGTGAGGGAACTGTGGCCCCTGAACCCCGACAACGTGACGGTGCAACGCACGGCATCCGGCCTGGTGTACGACCACACGAAGGACGGCGTTCTGACCCGCCTGCTGGCGCATGAAGTGCTGCACCTGCGCCACCGCCTGGGCGACGATGGCGTTTTGGGTATCTCGCCTATTGCTGCCGCGCGTGGCGTGGTGGAACTGGCCCAAGCCGAGAACGAGCATGGTGTGAGCACGTTCCGCAACGGCGCAAAGATGCTGGGTGTTCTCAAGTTCCCCGGCAAGCTCAAACCCGAGCAGCGCCAAGCCATCGCCACGAGCTGGGCCAGCCAGCATGCAGGCGGGAGCAATGCAGGCCGCACCGCCAGCGGTACAGAATCACGGCCATCATTCAAGTGAAGTCCAACAGGCGCGAGACTCAGTTGATGGTGAAGTCGTGAGCAATTGCAGTAACCATGCAGTAACGGGCCAGAAACAACGAAGCCACCGCAGTGGGTGGCTTCTTGTAAGTTGTTGATTTTTATGGTGTTTATCTGGTCGGGGTGAGAGGATTCGAACATCCGGCCTCTACGTCCCGAATCACAAGCTACAGCCTCAGGAGCTCAGGCCTTACTAGGGCTGCTCCAATTGAATCAATAGCTTAGCACACTTCTTCCGTCGCTTTCCATCCGTTTCCTACCCCTTCAAAGTTCAGGATTTGGCACAGATTTGGCACAGAATTTCTGCCTCTGTAGACATTCCTAGCGGGCCTCACGTGGGGCCTGAAGCGCTTACGTGACGGGGTGCTTTGGTTGTGTCGGCCCGTCGCCCGGTTCCGCATTCGGCCCTCAGCGACACACTCATCGGTATGACACTCAGCGGGTGTCCTGTCTATCTTCAATGCTTAGCCTTGCACCCCGAGTCGTGGGCAGCTGGGTTAGGGCGACATTCGTTTCTAGCTCAAGCGTGCATGAACACTGAGTGTTCATCTTGTAATAAGATGTGTCTGGCGGTTTCCATTTGCGTGACTGCTCGTGTCGTTCTTTCAAAACCTGACCTTCAAACATTCCAACGAGTCGAACTCGTCGGAGTGCCCATGGCTGGCCTGGCAACAGGCCGGTCTGGTGCGTCCCGTTAGTGCTTCGTGCCGCTGCAAGGCGGCCGACCCGTGGAGGGTCCGCCCCGCAAGGGGCTCCATCCCCATTAACTCGGCCCCGTCTCGATGACGTGGGCAACGAAAAAGGACGTTG
>Ga0209916_1000209_pt1 | contig 116132 bp, 125 predicted proteins | sample ThiBio_1000_plan_FD_183956 | JGI IMG/M metagenome (GOLD analysis project Ga0209916, IMG submission 183956) | Wastewater bioreactor microbial communities from Cape Town, South Africa - Thiocy_solids_2 (SPAdes) | ecosystem: Engineered > Bioreactor > Thiocyanate-remediating > Anaerobic-Aerobic ...
ATGGTGGGCAAAGCAATGTTAAAGAATTTGGCGGCTTCTTTCGCTTTAACATAAGGCATGTGGTGATTTGAAGTAACTCGAGGGAAATGTTTTAAGTTGTGAAACGCACTCGGTAAATAAAAACTCTTATAACGATTTTATCCATATTTTTGTACAGTACTAACGCCACTAATTAACTCACCAGAACTTGAACTAATTGTAATATTATTAGATGTAGCTGCACCGGCTTCATCAGTTACGACGATAATTTTTGTTCCGATTGATGATGCTGTTGGTAGTTGCAATAACATGGAACTTGTGGCTGTATATTGCATCCCTAACAAATCAAATCCTGTAATAGGTTGATATGTATAGCTACTAACATTAATAATTGAATGAGACCATTGACCTGGTGTATACACTGGTCCAGATGCTTTAATTGTTGCAGTCGATATCACGTCAATATATGCAGTTGGTGCAGAGATTACACACGCAGATAAGTTTACAATTACACCAGCAGAAGATATGTCAGCACCTGTTTTATCTGTTAATCTGATTCTTAATTCTCTGCCTGGTTGTCGTTCTACAACAACATTTTCTTCAGATGTATCTGGTGCTATACAAGATAATGTTAATGATGAATTATAAAGGCGTGATTTCTCGACTGCTGCTGAATAATTAAAAATAGTACTTGTATAATCGAATGAAAGTGCTGGATATGACATTATTTACCAAATATGCCGGGATTTAATTTAGCCATTTCTTCACATAATGTTGGATAATTTTCATGTAGCCATTCGATATCATCTGCGCGAGGCTTGATAATAACACGTATTTGTGCATCACTTACATAGCCATCTTCGAAATATCCAGCAGATACACAATGAGAACACATTCCATAATCATCCTTTTTCCAAACAATTCGACGTTTATATTTGCGTGCATATTGTTTATCAAAATATTCTTTTTGACGCGTATGTGATAATTTCATTAGAATCTCTTTTGGAATAGTTCCCAATTCAAATTCCCGTGAATATTTCTTGTATAATGCTTCTTCTTTGTCTTCCTTAGCACTTTCTGCTATATGTTTCATACCATCACGTAACTTTGGCATCTTTGTTTACAATGTCAAACAAAAAATTTTGGTTTTAATATTGAAGGCAAAAATACCCCTTGGTTTCTCGCAAGAAATGATGAGTCCAGATATCGTATATTATCATGATGGCTGTGCCGATGGCAAAGCGGGTGCATGGATATTTCATCGCAAATATCCGACGGCCTGCTTTGTTGGCCTGAAAGCGGGTTCAAGTCCCACAGACACATCATCTTTGACTGACAAACATGTTGTATTTGTTGATGTATGTCCTCCAACACCTGATGCAATTCGCGAAATATTGCGCGTTGCTGCATCAGTGTTGATTGTTGACCACCATGAAACATCTAAGCGTACACTTGAATCACTCAAAGATGAACCGAAGTTAACAGTTATCTATGATGAATCAAGATGTGGAGCTGCTCTTGCTTGGGATTTATTGAATACAACACCACGACCATGGTTTGTTGATTACATTGATGATCGTGATAGATGGGTATGGAAGCTTCCGCGTTCAAAAGAAATCAATGCGGGCATGTTTGAAGGTGGATGGCAAACATTTGAAGGCTTTGATAAACTTGTAGCAGATGAAAGTTTATGTGAAAAATTGTATCAAGATGGCAAATTTATTATGACAATTGAAGAGAAAGAGATTCGCGTCGCAGTGAGCAGCGCTGTTGAAGCAACACTTAAAAATCGTATGGGTGATAGTTGGCGAGTATGGCTTGGCACTGCACAACCTAAACTCCGCTCTGAATTAGGCAACAGATTAGCTAAAAAGCCGTTTGCGGATGGAACTATGCCTGCATTTTCAGCAACATGGGTTTACAATCCTCCAACTGACGAATGGTGGATTTCTCTGCGTGGGTCTGAAAGCAGTCCATCACTTGTTGATATCACAGGAACATTACCAAACGGTGGAGGCCATCTACGTGCTGCTGGATTTACAATTCCCGCAGGTGAACATTTACGGGATTACTTCAGCTGCAGCGGTGCCAGCACGAATTGAAATGGTTTCATTGCATCCAGCTCGCGCAGCAGCTGTTGCTGCTGCAATAGCAGTTGCAACAGCTGCTGCATTTATTTTTAATTCACCACATTCGACAGCACGCTTTATCGGGTCCGTTGCATCATTGCGCAATTGGCTTAGCCAATTTATTCAAGGAAGAAAAGGTCGCGTGGGCGACCTTTTCAACATGGTAGGCAGAACATTTTCGATAAAATCGTCATGCATAACATACTCACATGATCAATAAACATGATTTTTCGCGACATGTTTGATTACTAATAGGTTAAAAACATTATTCTATGTGGTTCAAAATGCGGGGGGGTCTAACAAAAAATGAACTACCATATAAAAATGTATAAATCATGTAAATACCCCGCGCAAAATGCCCATTTTCAAACAGCCAGCAAAACACCAGAACGGTCATAAGTGTCCGGCATGTAAATGTGAGTTGCGAGTTGCCGGTGAAACGAATCCGATTGTACCAGAATATAGCCTGTATTGTCCGCGATGTTTTGTGATTTACGTGGTTGATTATGAGAAAATGATAGTTATACCATTACCGCCTGTTTAATCTTCTTGTTTAGGAGCGAGATACACGCGAAAGGTACCGCAAGCTGCGGTTTTTTCATCCATTGTCAAATGAATCATAAGTGGAAGTGTTGGTGCCATGCAAATGGTTGCCTTCGTCGCAAGACGTGTCATTGATGCAATATTTTGCATATATGTCATACTCAGAATTAATGTGATATTTTCACCAGCAACATCGTCAACAGGTGTACGAATGAATCCATTACCTGCATCACCTTTAACTGATATTGTAAACATATTATCGGCATGATTAAATATGAAATCATTTGCGAAAACGGCTAATTCGGAAATGTAGCTTTGAAATTTTTTCGATTCTAATTCAATTGTGCTTGTGAATTCGTCTGAAATTTCGCCCAAATCGTCGCCCACAATATTTTTCAAAGCGAGTTCAAAATGTTTTCGATCAGTGCCAGAATCATCATTATCAACAATTAATTTATCACTTCCAACAGGATAGGATAACCGCACATATGCTGAATCCTTTGCAGCAATTTTAATTATGTTAACAAGTAGCTTGATATTAATGCCAATGTCAACACATGTTCCAAGATGTGAACCGATTGAATATGAACTAAATGAATCGTTTTCAAGCTGTAAATCAACAAATGATATCTTGGCTTTATCAATTGCTTTGATGCATATTTGTTCAGAGTAACATTTGATTATGACAGAATCATTTACAAGTGTAACAGCTTCAAGAATTGCACAGAATTTGTTGGGATTGGCTAATTCAATAACAAGTGGTTGTGTTGCAGGCATTTTCGTCTTTTTAGACATTGATATTATAGCAATAACCACAGAATATTTTGGGTTCAATTTGTAAATGGCCAACTAATACAGAAGCCAGCGTTAACGAATTAATGCGGTTGTGGAAAGATGCCGGTTACTATAGCAATAAACGCGTAAAAACAATAGACGGCATCAGATATATAGATGCGTATTTTTATCCAACGAGAGATTTACATAGAATACAACACAAAACTCGTCATATTCATGTATATCAAACTGATGGAGGATTTGAATTTGTGATGAAAAGTAAAGGTTCCAGCACTGGGAAAGTGTTTCATGCGTTTTATTCAAGCTTGACAACAATTAAACCACCAGAAACATATATTTTAGAATTTATGAATATGTTACAAACAAAATGTTATACACGTTTTGGAATAAATAGCAATATTGAAGCACTTCGCGAGAATGAGGTAGAATTTAAGGTACTCCTTGATGCTGAACGTGCGAAATATGAATCTGGCGAAGATAATGAATATTTGAAGTTAAAAGAAATTTTCTACAATCAACGATATCTAAAACAAGACATTGAAGTTGAAAATATAATGAATATACAGGCCATTATTGATGCAATCCGTAAACAATTAATGAAAGAAACAGATGCAGCTACAATTACTAAATTACAAAATGAATTAACAAATAGGGCGCGCGAACAACAAGAACTTATGGCATTTTTGCTATCACTTAATGAAAATAATGAGAAATATGATAAACGGCATGATACCCGTATAAATGCAATGCATGGGGGTAGAACACACAAGTACAATAAAAGAACTAAACTAACCGCTAAAAATCGGTTAAGGAGACACCAATATTGAACCCCATTAAAATAAAATATCTAAAATATATCATACTACAAAAATGACGACTAAGACAATGACTAAGATTAATCCGTTGCCGTTGGCTGGCTGTGGGTGCGCTGAGACGCATGCTGCAGCCAGCAGCCGCCGTGCCCACGATGTAGTTCTCCGACATTTAGTTCTATGCGGCAGAAGCAAAGGCCCACACCGAAAATTACCGGCATATCGCCGCGGTCGTAAAGCGTGGAAAAATCCTCTCGATCGCAGCCAACAGCGTTGGTAGTCGTGCGCGTGGTTGTGGGTGGTCACATTTCACAATTCATGCTGAACGCGCCGCAATTAAGGCGCTTGGTGACCTTCGGTTGCTTGATGGTGCGGTGTTATATGTAATTCGCGTTCCGTCTGAAACAACAGATGAGCGTGTAACGGCTACAGTGCCGGAGATGCTGGAATCTAAGCCATGTCATGATTGTCAGATCTTCCTTGAAAAGTGTATGCGCGAGTATGGCTTGATGAAGGTCTTTTATTCGACTACTCCGGCTGATTATGCAGTGTCGAGTACACCTCCTCGCAAGAGAGGTACCAGGAGTGCTTTTGGTAAATCAACCAAAAGTTGGTCAACAGAGCGCAAAGAACGCGAACGACGTGCAACTGCCAGGCGCGCAACCGCTGTCGAAGATGCAGAAACAAAGTCTGCACCATTTTAGATGCAGATTTTTTATGTTAATTGCGTGAATACGATACAATTGACCATTTAATTTTATTATAATCTATCATTTCTACTGTTTTTATAATATTCCAATCAGATGCCATGAATTCAGGAAAAAACACATCTGCATCACTACAAGCAGCATGAATCTGTGAGATATACATATGAGTTGCGAGCGGCAACATTTGTGTGTAAATGGTTTCACCACCGATAACGAACAATTCAGATTCACCAAAACTGTGCGCAAGTTTGATTGCTTCCTCGATTGATTTTACATAGTAAACATCTTTGTCATTTTCGGATTGATTGCGTGAAATAATAATATTTTTGCGACCAGGAAGTGGTCGACCAATACTATCCCATGTTTTTCGCCCCATAACTATTGCATGTCCCATTGTTAATTCCTTGAAATTCCGCATATCATCTGGAATTTTCCAAATAAGATCTCCGGCTTTGCCCAATTCGCGATTTTCACCAATTGCCGCAATAATCGAAATCTTCATGTCCGTAATAATTATAAAATGTTAATCTATTTGGCTTTAGGCACTGACGCTGCTGCTGTAGCTAAACGACCTGTAATTGGTTCGATGTATGCCCGATTCATATCTGAACCAAATCCCATTGAACGTAGATGATATTCTTTGTTTTTTTCAGCAGTACTTTTTTCAACAACACTACCTTTCATATCAGTTTCCCATCGACTAAGTAACATATCCAATTGTGATGCACTAAATTTGTCATCAAATAACATCATAAACAAGCGTGGATAACGTGATGCAAAGTCGATGTATTGTTCACCTAATTGTTCTTGTGTAAAAGCGCCTTTTTTAGCAAGTATAAGTTCGACATGTCGCCGTACATAATCGATTGGGCGTTCACCTTTTGCAACTCTTTCTTCGTGTACTTTTCTGTATACAATCGCGGGAATTGGTGGACCTTCCAGTTGGTCAGCCAAATGTTTAGCTTGTTCGGGAGTTATATCTGACATTATCACAATCAATAGAATATAAAACGTCAATAATAACGCGCGTAAAGGTAAATATGTCTGGAGCAACAGTTTTAACAACATTTTATGATAGACCTGGTCCAAATAGTTCCCAAACCCGAGTGACTGCTCGCTCATTCATTTTAGCATCTAATTCAGAAGTGACATATTTGCCACCGAAAATGTGGCCGCAAAAAAAACTATCAGAAGATGCACTTGCTGCTGGACACATAATATCACCAGTTAATATCAGTGACAATTCGACAAAAACTGCTGCAAAAACACGAAAAATTACAACAGATAAATTAGATTTAACCGGTCTTGATGTTCCATCGTTTAATCAATATATTTACATGAATGGTCTTATTTCAGCAGCAATTAATGAACCATCTGCTGCTACTATAAAACTTAACGGAAAAACATATAAACTAAATGGAACTATAATATTATTGTTTTATCATTCATTTATCGAATTTATATTAATGTTTGTAAATGCATCTGATTTTAAAGACCAAATTCATATTTCATTACCATTACTGCTATATGGTCCTGCGACAGAAGCAACAAAATATTTTAATTCGATTGGTACTGCTCCTGGAAATACAAAAGGTGTTTCACCTGGTAATTTATTCAAAGATCTAAGTGGCGGAGCATATACATATTTAGGTTCATCGATCATACCACAAAATAATGGTGCCGTTGATCCAGTAACATGGTATGTGTTTGAAAATGGCGTAAATATTGCCGAAAAAGATTTTATCAAATTATGGTCTGTGATTGATCCGTCTGGTGTAATGTTTGCTGGTGCAGGTACATCAACAATTCCAAACACAACTGATGTATATTATTTGCCAGAATCACAAATATTCAGACCTGTATCAAAGGATGCACAACATATTATTAGTGCAGGTCAATGTAAATTAGTCAGAGCAGTGGAATATTATGATCCGAAAACAGGCAAACTAACAGCTGGTGTAGAGGGCAACACTTTTGTTCCTGTCGCTTCTATTATGAATCCATCCGCGCCAGATGAAAAATGGATGAAAGACGCACCGAGTGGTGGATCTACTGCAACAATAGAAATCCCAGGTATTTCGCACGCAGTTGAATCTACAATTGCAGTGATTATTGGAATAATTGTATCATGTTTAATCGCATTTAGTGTTTGGAAAGTGGTTGAATATAGGAAATTACCTGTGTCTGCCAGTTTTGTAAAGAAATCAGCAATTTAACCCATCTTTAAATATGTTCTAATTTCAAAGTAATGAAGCGACTGACGCGTATAACAGTTATTGTTGCAATAATTGCTATAATTCTTTTTGCTATTGCGGTTATTTCGAGTGTACGAACAATTGCATTGGAATCATTTTCAACATGTCCAATTGGTTCAACAACATTTACAGATGCATCTGGAACAACGGGATGTTGTGCGGGAACTGTTCAAGGTCGACTTTGCATTGGAACTATGCTTTGTTCATATGCAGCAAATCCACCAGCTGGTGTAAAAAAATGTGGTGATACACATGCAGAAATTCGTATGAATGCAGCAAAACAACTTTGTCCACCATCTATTCCATTCCTGCTTGGTCAAACGGAAACTCCAGCTGGTTGTTGTGCAGTGCAACCTGACATTAATGGGCTGTGTCCTGCATTGGCCGGAACATGTGGAATTAAAGATGCAAAACCAGCAACAACATCAACATCAAAAATTGATTGTAAAGAGAGATATATACTTGAAACTGCCACATGTCCGAAAAACTACACACTATCTGCACCAACATTTGATGGAGCGATAAATCGTTTTACTGCGACGTGCGTTGATACACATTTAAATACATGTTATCCGCCAAATGTGTATAATTATTTAGTCCAAACCGGTGGGCTGCAAGATACTGCCGATAATAGGAAAAAAATATGTAATATGAAATAAATGCGTTTAGATTTACTGATTAGTCTACTTATTGTAATTTACATGATTGTGGTGTTACCAGGATGGTCAACATATAATCAACATATTTTAACAAGTCGTTCACTTGCCGTCTATACAGTTGTAACAGTCGCCCTTGCATGGTTTTCCCCAGTAATAGCGATGTTTTATGTAATTGGTGTTTTAGCAACAATATATGTTAACGAGCGAGCGAAGAATGGGATGCAACACAGCATTGGTTATACGGCCGTAGAAACCGATTTTGTCGAACCCGTCACAGTATGGCCATATTTACCAACAGATGCAACTGGATCAAATTTGTGGTAGGGTCTGCATACAATAAAAATGTAGTGTAAATGTTCACTTCGTGTGCATCTCAATGATGTCGATCGGCTTGACCTTCTTCCCAGCCGAATCGGCCAGGTGACTTCCAGCAATCTTTAATGAACCATCACGAACGCGGTCACGAATGTAGGCAACAACATCTAAATGTGTCTTGCATACAATCAACTCGTATCCATCGCCGCCTGGTAGTTTGTCAAGATGGCAGTGGATTGTAGCTGACTGGCCACACAGGGCACAGACCGAATGACACCACCCATATTGCAAGGATACCGTAACATACTCCATTTTGCCAGTTGGTGTAAATCGGAAAGTTTATTAAAAAACTAATTATAACATAACCCTTTCAATTTTTACATAACCCTATTTTTTCGGAACAGTAGGGTATCTGCAATATTCAATAAATGTATGTTTTGCGGCCATAATAACATTAGCGGTGTCCGGATTTGCGTCAGCAAGAGCCTCGAATGATACCATTTTTGATATCGCATGTTCGTCGATTACTGGTGAATTTAGTCGAACAACCCAGTCACCGATTGTATCATCGAACATTACCAACGAAGTATTATTTACTCTAAAATCGTGATTATCATCCAACACAAAATCCATTTTCATAAACTTAGTTATCGTATATTCTCCGGCAATTAGCCCGGGACAAAATGCTCGCGTACTGCGAGCATATTCACGGGCGTTGCTTCGTGCATCTACAACATGTTCATCGCACACAATATACTCGCGCGCATCATCAAGATGTATATGAATCATGGCGCTCTTTCCGCAAAATATGCATTTAGCGAAACACATTCCAAGCTTAAATGTTGGTTGCTTGAATGCCATTTTCAATGTTTATTAATTGTTATAAATATAATTTAGCATGTTCATTTTTGCATCCAACCAAGAAATGACAACAAAAATGTGCGGACAATAGTAGGTAATTACGCAGCTAATGGAAACATTTGTCACACGTGCCGGATATCACATTAAAAAATCAGACTGTACCCAACAAGATATTGCCGCAATAAAACGTGAACTTGTTGTTGCACCAGTTGCACCAGGTGGTAAAACATATGGTGGTGGTGGTGAAGTACCAACATTCCCCATATACACAGAATCGGCAACTCATTACATTCTTCCGAAATATTGGGCAGTTGAAAGATGGGGGCCAGCGGCACACACATATTTAGATGAAGGCGAAGCAATGGCACCGATGGAATCAATGATTGCACTTCGTCCACAACAAGAAGCAATTGTGTCAGCATTTATGACTGTTAAACATGGACTAATATGCGTTCCCTGCGGTGTTGGCAAAACATGTTGCGCAATTCACATTGCACATACACTTGGCCTAAAAACGCTTGTTGTTGTTCATAAACATTTCCTACTAAATCAATGGATTGGTGAAATACAACGATTTCTTCCAGATGCAAAAATAGGCACATTATATGCGGATAAAGTAGATATCAAAGACAAAGATATTGTTGTAGTAATGTTGCAAAGTATTGTAATCAAAGGTTATCCACCGGAATATTTTGATGGATTTGGTTTTACAATATTTGATGAATGTCATCATCTTGGTGCGGAAGTATTTTCGCGTGCATTCAAAACTATTCATACACGATATATGTTAGGTTTATCAGCCACACCAAATAGACAAGATGGTTTGGAAAAAATATTCTATTGGCACATTGGTCCAATCGCATATGAAGCTAAGCGCAAAGATTTGTTTGTTGATGACCGAATTCGAGTGCTATGGTACAAATATGAATGTGATGATGAAGAATATGCGGCAGAACCTAAAATATACACTGGTGAACCAAATCGTGCTGCAATTATAACAAATGTTGCATCATATGGTCCGCGAAACGAATATATATTAGAATGTGTAACGCCGTTTTTGCAAGAAGGTCGCCAAATGTTAATGCTTAGTGATCGAAAGGACCAATTAAAATATATATTTGAAACAATCCCTGCGCGACCGGAAGTATTCTGGAAAATAAATGATGAAGGTGCGAAAGTACCTGTTACGGTTGGATACTATGTTGGAGGAATGAAACAAGCTGCATTAGATGCATCTGCACGATGTGATGTTGTGTTAGGTACATATGCAATGGCATCAGAAGCAATGAATATACCAACATTAGAAAGGGTATGTTTTCTAACAGCAAAAGGTGATGTTGAACAAAGTGTTGGTCGTATGCTACGAAAACGAATGGAAGACCGTGATTGTATGCATATTTGTTTGGATTTTATAGACCAACACGACTGTTTCAGAAATCAACATCGAAAACGAAAGGCATTTTACAAAGCGAATAATTATGATATACTTGAAATTAAAATGAATGATAATACACGATTTAACATGAATTATTTATTGAAACCATTCGAAGCTCTTCCTGGTCCAAAGAAAACAACTGCGGCTCCAATTGAGATACCTGTTTGGGATTTTGATGATGTACCAGCTGTGCCAGCAGCTGTGTCAGCGGCAGTGATGCCAACATATTACGCAACATATACAGAATCAATGAAGAAACCGAAAACTAAATGGGCTAAATTAGAAGAAACTGAATGGGTTAGAATGAAACCAGTACCAGCGCATCCGCACGATGTATTTGAAGATTTTGACGATGATGATGATATGACAGACAATACAACCATGCCTGGTTGGGATGCAGAAGCAGCTCCAAAATGGGATGCATCTGATTTTAGTATGTTTGATGTTGGTGAAAAAGTTGTTAAACAACCAAACGTTGTTAAAATTGTTCCCAAAAAAGTAATGCCGGCGGAAGGACGAAGTGTAGTTAAGGTTTGCACAGCAGTACCTGCAACACCAAAACCAGCGGAAGGTCGAAGTGTAGTTAAGGTTGGCACAGCAGCACCTGCAGCACCAAAGCCAGTGGAAGGCCGAAGTGTAGTTAAGGTAGGCACTGCAGCACCTGCAGTACCAAAACCAGCAGACGGACGAAATGTAGTTAAGGTATGCGCTGCAGCACCTGCAGTACCAAAACCAGCAGAAGGTCGAAGTGTAGTTAAGGTAGGCGCTGCAGCACCTGCAGTACCAAAACCAGCAGAAGGACGAAATGTAATTAAGATTGCAGCAGCGGCTCCCACCGCACCAAAGCCGGCACCAGGTAGACGTATAATAAAAATAGCGGATGATGTTGAACTATTTGACACTCCACACTAAAATCCAAATCTCTGCAAATGATGTTTAGCATATATGTCAATATCCAGCACAAATGCTTCAGTTTCAGCTGGATTCTCATGTAACTTTACTACTTGATATAATTCTTCAGGATGTAACAACTCAGAACAACTCCAACATTTTCCAAAATCATCCGTCCCATGACACAAGTTTTGAATTTTTATGTAGTTATGTAGCGTTTCTATTCCCACAATTTCATCAGCATGACATGTGCTGCCCCGTTTCGTATCCGATGTTATTGTATCAAATACTTCAAAGGGATAACCATGTGTCGGATGTCGAAGCATTGGGTCTGCCCCAGCATTCAAACATAATTCAACAATGTCATAATTCGATGTTTTACATGCATATGTTAGTGGAAAGCAATATGTCTTATCGGAACTTAGCGTGTTAATATCTTCACATTGGTAAATTAGATCAATTAGTTTGTCCTTATTACCTGTCGTAATGTATTCTTTGCACTTTGCATCCATATTGTTAAGTTAAAAATCGTATAATTTGTTATGTGAATTTTCAATTTTTTATTCAAATCTGACAATGCAGTCTGTCCCCCGATATTGTTGTGCTATTTTTAGCGCACGTATCCATTGGTCTGGTTCATGGTTCAGAAACTCTTCAAATGTAAGCCCGTCAAAATACGTCACTTTTACATATTTGTGAAGAGCATCTACTACTACATCAATTGGATATGTTTTGTAACAATGAAAGTCAGTGTCCGCTAATATTTCTTTCCATATGTCACGATTAGTATCTCCGCGATAGTCTGGTAATTCAGCACAGTGTGTACCATCTGCCCGATTAATATAAACATCAATTCCCATCTTGATTTGTATGTTAATTATGATTCTATTACATTTGTATGCACTTCATTTTTTATGAGTGCGTTTCGCCGATAATTTTCGCTTACGCGTTGTATTCATTCTGGTGCGGCGGAATTTAATTGTTGGCGCCAGGCGGCGCATCTTCTTTCTTAACGCTGCCAAACGTTTCATGGTAGCTTTTAGCAGGTTGGAACCACTTGCGCCACCAACGGACCGTGTTGGATTACCCCAATCAGCCGCAGATGCATCGCCGAACACAGCGCAACCACCGCTGCCACCAGTTTGCACCGGACCAGCACAAGCGCGACCAGGTGTTGCAATCACATCCATATATGCGGCTTCACTCGGTTTGAATGTATAACCCGCAACAGTTTCATTAATAAGTTCATGTCCACCACCTGTTAGACATGTGCTATTATTACGAGTATAAACAGGCATACCAGCAATATCAGACGATACATCAACACCATACCCTGCACCTCTTTGATATATTGGTAAATCTGGGCGTTCTGACAACAGAGGTTCGGGGGCAATAGTATAGTTGTAGGAGCCTCCCTTAACCGAGGCGTTTCTTGCACATCCACGTGGCGCAGCCGCGCTATTCATGCGTTCACGATTCATATTTAACATTTCATGATATATAAAAATGTTTGCTGCTCTTGACACAACAACAATTATTGCTGCTTCAGTTATCGCGGTTTCCTTGATAAGTATTGTAGTATGGTATGTTTATTCAACACGTAAACGCGTCGAACCAAAACCGGTTGCAGCGGTTGCACCTATGCAATCATCTGGACCACTCGTCTTACCGGTTGAAACAGAACGCAATATTAATGTTGAACAAACGGTTGATGCACACACACTGAATTGCCCACGGTGTGAGGAAAAAACAGTAATTGCATCAACTGGTGCAGGAAAAATACGATTCTGTATGAAATGTAAAGGCCACTATGATTGTCCAGGATGTGAAGTAGCGGCTGACGAAATACCATTGCCACCTGGCGGGTCTGAATTGAGTATTGGAATGTCTTCTGGAGAAATTATTGTATAAAAATACAGTAAATAAAATGAATAAGCCTGGTGCAGGTATTATATTTTACCATGTAGGTGCAGACAATAAATATTACATTCTAATTGGTCAAGAAAGCGTGTATATGACGGATGTAGTCAAAAATGCTGATTTTAAACGTAAGCAAATATATTCACCAGCAGCTTCATCTATGGCGGCTTCATCTGCGGTAGCGTCACCTACAAATGACTGGGCATATTATCATTTTTTTGAAACTGCAAAAAAAATTTCAGCACCAACTGGTGCCGCATCACCTATTATTCGGTTTGACACACCACATGCACACACTGGGCGAAATAGCGGACTTCCAATTTTTACTACACATATGCGATATCTGCCACCAGATGCAAAATGGGGCATTATTAAGGGTCGTAGCAACAAAAACGAAGCACCACATAATACAATTTTGCGAGAATTTGAAGAAGAGGTTGGATATAAGCTTGATATTGACGGAATAGATTATTTTACAACACTTAAAAATGATACGTTTTTCGTTAGTTCTACATGGCATCAAGCGATGATTAAAATGGATAAAGGTTATGATAAAACAGAAACAGACACAATTGAAGAAATATATACACTTATAAATAATATAATTGCAGAAAATAATGCATATCAATATGGTGAATTGTATAATTTGCAGTTTGTAAATACAGACGTAATACTTGATATGATTAAACACAATAAATTTAATGAAAAAAGCGCTTGTATACTTTCGAAATTCTGTATTCACCGCAGATTATGGCCAGAAGGTACTCCAGAATATAGTTGTAAAAGAATACAAGATACAGCTGCTGCAGCTGCTGCAGCCGCAGCAGGAGATGCAGCAGGTGCAGCAGCAGGAGATGCAGCAGGTGCAGCAGCAGCAGGTGCAGCAACAGGCGCAGCAGCAGGTGCAGCGGCAGGTGCAGCGGCAAGTGCAGCAACAAGCGCAGCAACAAGCGCAGCAACAGGTGCAGCGGCAAGTGCAGCAACCACCGTCGCAGGTATACGACGTAGATTTCCTGCAACAGATGATAGAAATACAACTTACACAAATTATTCAATGAAAAGGGGTAAATATAATGATACAAATGAAGCTACAGGAGGTGGTAAACAAAAAACACAGCGCATACGGCGTTCAAACAAATCAAAACACGCTATGTCCCGCAAATTGAAGTATAAAAGTGTAGTACACAAAACAAAATAAAATGTCAGCTCCCGCTACTGCTCCAGCAAAACTATTTGGCGTATCATGTCAACAAATTGCGGATGATGTCCACAAGCAACAAATTATTATGACGATTGAAAAATCAGGATTTGTTCATGGTACACGAATGCATACGATTTTAACTGATTCTCATAAAGCTATTCTTTCAAAACATACATTTTACATATCAACGCGAACACGCGCACCATCATGGTGGTTAGTTCTAACCAAAATCGATGGGCGCGCTAAAGCTGTATTAGTGGAACCCCTTCGTGTACCAAAACTGTACATCTGGCCCGGTCGTTGGGATGAATCTCTTTGCGAAGGCGATGGAACAGTATTTGCGGTTCAATGTCCAGAAGCAGCAGCTGACGCAAAAATGCTTATGATTGAAGAACTGTATTTAGGTGCAGGATTAACATGGGCCGAAGTTCCATTTGCTGAAAGATGGAAAGCAGCCGGAAACATAATCAAAACGCAATATGTTTATGATGCAATTATTAATCCTGTGAAAATACACATGAAAAAATATTATCCAATGGTTGAACTTGCAACCATAAGCAAAAAAGGCGCTCTTATCGAATTTATGCCAAATGATTGTGGAAAACGGCGATTTCTGTTTGAAATGAGTGAAATGGCAATTGTTAAAGCGCCATCGGCAGAAGAACCTGTTGCACCAACTCCTTCTACGCCCGTTGTTGTTCCAGATGTACTATTTAAAACATTTGGACTTGTGTATGAACCCGCGCTGCCTGATACGTATTATTTATGCGAACCATCAGACGGAACATTTGTAACCGCGGAAGATGGCCAGAAAATTAAAGCACTTGTGAGAATTTTAGCAACAAGTCGAATGCTTTACAAACAATATCAAAACGCGCCAGACAAAACATACGTATGGAAATGTAGATGGGTAGCGGGCCTAAATCGATGGGAACCTTATGAATTTAGCGGTGAAGTGATTTAGAATTTCTTGTCTGACGCTAACCATGCTGCAGAGTTTTCCGCTTTGCGGAAAACTCTTTAAGAATCATTTTGTTTTACAAAATGATTCTGCATATTTTTTAAGTACAGCAGTTGGAGTTGCATCCGGAAGTCTAATGTAATCAATGTTTAAAACATGATATAAATTTTCCCAACCTCTTTTATGTGATGCATCTAACGATGGATCGAAAATTATCCGTTGTTTGAGATGCGGATCATAAATATTAATTCCTTTTGCTAAACAATATGTTTCATCTAATGCATCAATATGTATAGTTACAATTTGCCGTAACCAGTCTCGCAAACCTTCACTAATTGGATATTTTCCGCGCCGGTTAGTTGGATTTAATCCAATGATGTAAACAAGTATATAAATGACCAAATGGCAAATATCGCGGCCCTCTGAAAACGATGGCTGTTTTTTATCGCGTAGCATTGAAAACGTGCCAATTACACCGGCTGTAGGACATTTAATGCGCGCAAATCCCATATCAATCAATTGTGGCCAACAACCTGATAGCAGGGGTACATTAATAGTAGCACCGTCAATACATACTTGTCCACTATAATCTGTAGTAACTTTCGACATAATTATATTTTCTCCATAGAAATCTCTGTGATTAAATTTAATTTCCGTTTGTAAAATACGTAATGTCGCCGCAATTTGCGCGAGAAATGTCATAATAATGTAATCATTTGTTTGAACAATTGATTCCGCGGCATTCGTATATGGCGGAACAAAATACATACTTTCACGAAGAAACGCGGTTGCTTTTCTTCCATGTACATAATCCATAACAAATCCAATTGCATCATCTGTAGCAATGATGCGCTTCAGCGATGGAATCGTTTTCGGAAGATTTGATTTGGCCAAAACATGTTCAACTGATGCATGGATGTATGCTTCTATAATTTCAGATGCAGGCTGGACAGCGTCATGGATTGGTATATATTTAATGATATATGTATTTGAAATGTCAATAAAAATAATCCCATATGTTCCCATTGCTAATGGTGTCGGATTTAGCATTAATGTTGCATCATCTGTTGTTATATGAAGTGGAATGTTACATGCTATATTTTCTAATTTATATGCATCATATGCAGAAAATTTCACTGGTGCAATTGTTTCTAATAATTTAGAACGCACGGTTGGTAGAGTTGCCTGCGTAAGAAACCAGAGTGAAGAAGGAATAAATCCAATCGAAGTAAGCTTTTCTTGATTCATTTGTGGTAAACGCACAAATCGCACGCGCACCTTATATTTTACAAATCTTTAAAAATTAAATTGCGTCAACTGAACTAAATGGCTGCGCACTATCTCCACTCCATGCACTCACTCCATTCATAACATTGCCTTCATTTTGTGCATCAATTGTTGGTCCACTGTCTCCGCCAGGAACAACTTCATGTTTACTAAATGAATTCTCCGGATTGCGTAACTCAGTTGTAAATGTTGCGCTACCTTCAGATTTATGTTGCGGGTCACTCGGCACCGGTGTTGTTGAAGGCGAATTTTCGCCTCCACCATCGCTGTTGGATGGTATTTTGTCAACTAACTGGGATGAAACAACCGGTTTAGCTTGCATTTTAGTTGCAATAGTTTTTGCCTCTTTATGAATCAAAAACATTGCAACATGGTAACCAAAAAACAGTATTGCTATTACAATGCTTATAATAACGGCATTTTCAAAGAGAGGACTCATTTGTTGTCCCCTCTATCGAAATTATTTCGCAGCTAATATACTTACCATTTTCCAACCGGCGCGTTTGATGTGTGCCATTTTCGAACACTTCATATTTCTCATATTTTGCAATGTTTACCGGTACTACATCAATCGGATACTCATTTACATCATATATTTGAACAGATGTCACATGATGCGGTTGCGGTACCATTACATGCATCATGGTTGGCACATCACTTCGTATTTCAATGACAGTTAATGATGGTAATAGATACCGATGCACAACATAGTGCCGTCCAGATGGTTTAGCCACACATGAAATATCTGGCATTTTTACACATTTCCAATGTATTTCAATTCGCATTGTATTCTAACACTATGTCGGCTAATATATAATCAATTTTTCGTGTCGGCACATGAAAAATTGAAGAGATTATTATAATCATAATCGTGAAGTATAAAGATGGGAAATAGCGCGGAAAAACCAAAATTCGTCTACATTGTTACTGAAAATCGCAAGCCGATTCTATGTACATATAGCTATGATGAAGCACACAAATATTTTGAATTTGATGAAATGCATCCACGAGTTGCAAATCGAGAATTAATTGAATATAATACTAAACCTACAAAAGGCGAAGAGGTTGCTGGTTGTTTGAATCATACATATGCATATCTTTAGTTCCAGCCATCGGGGTAACAATATTTTTCAGGAACACAATCGTCTCCGCCATACACTTTCGCATTTAATTGTGAATATTTTGCAGCAAAATCAGGTTCTTCAGTAGTAACAGCTGCATCTTCATCATCAACGGCGTCATCCGCTTCTTCTTCATCACTGTCATCATCCGCCGCTTCATCTTCGTTATCATCATATTCATCATCTTCAGATTCTTCAGCATCAGCTGGTGCATCTTCTTCTTGGTAACCATCAAATGCTTTTTCGTAAAATTCCGCGTATTGCGTTGTTGTAAACGAAACGGATTCTTTAAGACTTTTATCAACATATGCAACCATGAACATGTCACCAAATGTTGTTAATTCATCATGTGGGGGCGGCAATTCAGTTTGATTATCTGTGCCAGCACGTCCTTCGTTGAAACCATATACAACTATATGCATTTTTGCAAATTTATATGTGCATATTTGAGATGGCGGTACTTTTTTACGAATCTGGCCAGCAATAGTTTCAGATGTGATTGGATTAACAGATGATGCCTTGTTTGCAACCGTTCCATTTTGTTGAAGAACAACGTATGTTGTAGCACTTTTCTTACTCATATTAATGATAGCATGTGTGTGGCACTTTAAGCTTTCAGTTTTTGCGGGCGGCAAAACTGAAGGCCAAAAAATCATCCTGTATGTAATTAATAATGGCAGAAAACACTAACGCAGCCGAAAATACATTTGAAGATTCCATAATTGATGAGCGCACCGTCGAAGATTCTGTACAAGTTGATGATGCGCCAAAATCATTAGTAGATATGATAAAAGAGTCACGATTATACAACAGTCATCCTGAATGTAAAACCGATACAGAAAAAACAATTGATACGTTATCAACGCGAATTGCGGATGACACGATTGATCCAAACCATCGAACACACCCATATTTAACAAAATATGAACGAACGGCAGTTATCGAGTTACGTGCATCTCAAATACAAAAAGGGTTGCCACCATTTATTTCTGTTCCACCACATATACATGATGCATACGAAATTGCTAAAATCGAATTGTTACAGCGTAAACTACCATATATAATAAATCGAACATTACCAGATGGAACACATGAGTATTGGCGTATACGAGATTTTACCGGTGGATTTAGCGATTAGACGCGCGCCGCACGCCATTTTACATAGCTTTGAGTTGATTCAACTGTATATGAACTACCTAATTCTTTATATGCGATTATGTGAATATGTTTTTCAATATCAGATAAAGTCGCCCAATAATCGGCAGGAAACCAATCGGGTTTAACAATTTCGCTAAGTGTTTTAAGTGCGGTTTTAGGAGTAACAATTGCTGCAACAGGTTTTCCAAATAGAGTCATTTGTTTTGCCTTCGACATGTGTTTGAATACAATAGTTTAACTGCTAAGATTAGTATCAATTTTAGAGATGTCAGCGGCACATATAACAAAAAAATGTCTATCAAATGCACCATATTGCAATAAATGTGGTGAACGCGGACATATATATAAAACATGTACAGGACCTACAACCAGTTGTGGTATTGCTTTATTTAACTATAAAGATGAATGTTTGATGGTATGTAGGCGTGATAGCATAAGTTTTGTTGAATTCATGCGAGGTCGTGATACAAATATGGAACATATTTTACGAAAAGTTACAACAGCCGAACTACATAAAATAGCTGAAAAACGGCCAGATGTATCAATTACAGACATTAGTGGGTGGGCAACGCCCGAATGGGGTTGGCCAAAAGGTCGTTTAGCATATTATCCAGAAGCAAATACATATTGCGCAATGCGCGAATTATATGAAGAAGTTGGATTACAACATACACAGTATACATTTCTTGATATACATCCAATTATAGAAGAATTTACAGGAACTGATGGTCAAAAATACAAACATATTATATTTTTGGCGCGCTTAACGGACGAAGGAGCCGAAATAAAGTTACAAGAAAAAGAAATCAGTCGTGCCGCATGGATGTCACTTGATGATATACATACAATGTTCAGACCATATGAAGCACATAAAATGTGTCTATTGCAAAAAATAAAGGCGTTTTTCGGCAAATAAGAAATTAATAGATATCATAAGTAATAGTATGTTTACGCGTAAAAATAAATACGTTGGAGGTGGAACGTCTTCAAGTAAAAAATTAACAATAACAAGACGGAAATCGCGCAAAACCGAGCCTAAAAATCACATCATAAATCGTCGCAAATTAAGTGAAATAGAACAGAAAAAACGGCGAATTGTAGTTGGTAAACAGGCGTCGCGCGGTAAGGAAACTATGGATTTTAAGGAAGGTTTCTATCCAAATGTAGAAAATGTCGAATTTGAACAGAAAATATATAATAAACGAGAATTTAGAGAATTAACACTCCCACCAAACTATTTAAATGACATTAAAATTGAAGATGCATGTTCAACAACAGATAAACCGTTTATTTTATCGAATGTGCAGCGTTTTGTATCACGTTTTCTATCGCCAGCAACACCGTTTAATTCAGCGTTATTGTATCATGGTGTTGGCGTTGGTAAAACATGTTCAGCCGTATCGATATCAGAAACATTTCTTGCAGAAGGCGGTGCAAAACGGGTGCATATGATTGTTCCAAAACACATTGAAGACAATTTTCGCCGAACGATTTTCAATAGCATGTGGTTATTGCAACCAGGTGCATCACTTGATTCTGTCTCTAAGCGGCAATGTACAGGTGATACATATTTGACAATGGCAACAATGAGTGAGCCTGATTTACCGCCTGAAAAATTAATGCATTTGATTGATAAATTGATAAAGCGTAGGTATATTTTCTATTCATATCAAAAATTCAGCAATACTGTTCGTAATTGGCAGAGGGAAATTACTACGAAGCTTAAAAATGCAGAATTTGACCCACAAGATCCAGACATACCACTTACGGAAGAAAGGCGCGAGGAAATTAGTGCTGAAGAACTTCGCCGACAAATCGATTCGATTTTCTCTGGTTCGGTGATAATTGTTGATGAAGCACATAATTTACGTATTAGTGGGGATACGGGTGTTTCCGACGAAATTATACAAGAAGAAACGGAAGATGATGCAGATGAAACAAATATTGCCGAAACAACTGAACAAGCCGAAGAAGTTCCAGGGATTGTTAAACAACTTACGGCAGCAGAAAGAAAGCGAGTGACTGAAGCCCTACGAAATGTTCTATTCAACAGTAATGGCGCAAAACTTGTGCTATTATCTGCAACGCCAATGTTTAACGAATCGCGCGAAATTATTACATTACTGAACCTATTGCGGCTGAATGATAAACGCCCAGAAATTTCAGACAAAGGTATGTTTGATGATAGCGGAAGTATCACTGCTACCGGAAAAGAAATTATCCGAAATGCTTCAAAAGGATACATTTCATATATGCGTGGTGAAAATCCTATAACTTTTCCAGTTAGACTATATCCAAAAGAAGCAACTGCACTCGATGATATACCGACACATGATGCACTTGGCGGTGTATTACACATAACAGATGCACAAGTCGTTCCTTCGTATACGTCTGAAGTAGCTGGAGACCAATTACACGTTATGCAAGAAATACAACATATTCTTTTATCAAACCGTAAATCTGGTACAGGAATACCATTTACTGTTGCTGATATGGCAATACAATGCAGCAGTATTGTGTTTCCTTTATTTGAAGATGAAATCGCAAAGACTGAAGAAGCTGAAGAAGCTGAAGAAGCTGAAGAAGCTGAAGAAGCTGAAGAAGCTGAAGAAGCTGAAGAAGCTGAAGAAGCTGAAGAAGCTGAAGAAGCTGAAGAAGCTGAAGAAGCTGAAGAAGCTGAAGGGGCGAAATCGTCATCTGCTATTCCAGCAGAACTTCGAACAAGATTTGGATTAACTGGATTCAAGCGTTATTTTAGGGAAATTCATGATACAAGAAAAGGTAAAAGTCAAGATGCTGCGAGAGCAATTGGTATTACACAAACAATATCGCCAATACAATATATGTTCAAACGTGAAAAGATTGATACCGTTCAAAAATTGCTATTACCTGAATATGGTGGAGAATTAACAAATTATTCTGCAAAAATGGCAACAATATTAGAAAATATTCGCGCTGGCGAAGGTATTTCGCTTGTGGCATCAAGGTGGTTACCGATTGGTGCATTATCAATGGCATTGCTTCTTGAATTACACGGTTACGAACGCTTTGTGCCAAATGCGCGCGGTGTTATGGATCCGGGTAGCAATTATAATTTATTAGAGTTAACACCAGAAATGAAAGAATTTATTCGTGCATCTGGTATAACTCGCAAATGTGCGTTATGTAACTCTCCGCCGATTGATCATGGTGATGGCGGTAGCCATGAATTCAAACAAGCGCGATATATTTTACTTTCTGGCAATAAAGAAATTTCTCCATCATTCAATGAATGTGTACGAATTGCCAGATCGGACGAGAATAAAAATGGTGAAATCATTAAAGTAATATTAGGTGTGCGAGTGATTGAAGAAGGTCTTGATTTACGCAATGTTAGACAAATACATATTATGGAACCATGGTTCCACTTGAATCGCGCTGAACAAATTATTGGACGTGGTGTACGTCAATGTTCACATGCCGGTCTTGATGCAAATAAACGCAATGCACTAATTTATTTACATGCGACTGCATATCCCGCAGCAGATGACGATGAATGGGGATGGCGCGAAACAGTTGACATGTATATTTATAGACTTGCGCTTGCAAAAGCACAGAAAATCGGCGAAGTAACACGAATATTAAAGGAAATAGCCATCGATTGCGAAATAAATTATGTTGGTAATCACTTCCCTGAACGAGAGAAAGTTGTAATGATTGATTCAATCGGAACTAAGCATGATGTAACATATGCTGACAAACCTGGTTCAAGTGTTTGCGATTATTTAGCAGATTGCAATTACAAATGTATTCCGCATATCGATAAGAGCCAACCAGAGAATGCAAGTACATATAGCGTTCTCGTTGCACGTGAAGTTATAAAAGAAGTTCAAGAAATAATCAAATCGCTATTTATAACTAATGAAGTCATTTCGGCAATGGAATTATATAGTATAATTGTTGATGATCATCGTGTACCTGTTCATATTTTCTATGAAGCATTATATGAAATATCAAACAATTCTAAAATGCGTGTAGTACATGGTACAGAAACGCCAATAAATGGCTATATCATTCGTCGTGGAATATACTATGTATTTCAACCACTTGATGTGACAGACGTTAGAATACCACTGATTCAGCGAACATATGCACCAGAAAAACATGCTGAAACATATATTTTGTCACGTGTATCATTAGATAGTAATAATGAAATGAAAATGGATGAAATTGCAACAGATTATCAAGGTTTTGTTAATTTCAAGTTTGGACCTGATGTTAGACTTGAAGCTTTTTGGAATATGTTTAATGATGCTATGACAAATTATGCGAAATACAAGGATAGTATAATGTTTAATCCGCGAAGTAAAGAGACACCTCCAGAAAAGACTGCTGCACATGCGGAGTGGGTCGAAAAAGTTCTGACATTTACGAATGATTATGGTGAAATGCAAATTGGAGACTTACAAAATCAATTTATGGTAGAATTAGCATATTTCCCTGAATTAGCGTATTTTTCAAGATTACTTATGGATCACAAATCTTTACCAACAGATGAACTAATTGCTGCATTGATGGAATGTGCATTTGATTATACTTTTACTTGGCGTGAAAAACGTCAACTATACAATGATTATGTAAATAACAAACTAAAGGGTGATGCAACATATCATGCTATTCTGAAGCGTTTATTTAGTGACGCAGAATTAGTAATTGGTGTGGGAGATAGAAAGAATACGTTTTTTATGGTTCCAACTGCTCCAATACCACCAAAATTAGAAGCAGTTGCGAAGTCAAAGAAAACTGTTAAACATCAAAGAGGCAAAGAAAGGTCACCACGCCCAGATGAAATTCGTGAATTTAACGAAGAACTTGCACAACAAGGGATGGAAAGTTTTGTTGTTGATAAAATTGATGGTGCAAAGATTGAAGAAAGTAATATTACATCGGTTCGATTATATTTTAAGATACAAGATTGGATAAATGAGCGTTTGACATTGTTACCAGAAGTAATTAGTGATGTCTTTGGCGGAAATTATGTAACTCGTGAAGATGGACAAATGGCATTTGTAAGATGTCATCAATATCATATGCGCGAACCAGACAAAACAACAAATATTGCTGAACAATTGGGTTTCTTAATAGTATACCTGAATTCAGTACAGGGGTTAAACGATGATTCTGAATGTGATGGAATCACAGGTCCTTGGAGTGATGTTCTTAAGGTATTTACTGGACATGTTAATGCATTACTTGATGATACTCCGGTTGATTTAGGTATTAAGAAAAACAAGAAAGGCCTTGATGTTGAAAAGAAAACAACGGTTGGAGAACAACGACGGAAAGATATTAACATTAGCAAATGGACATATTGTAGATTTTTAGACGTGCTATTGCGTATTTCTGATGTAAATGAATTTTGTGGACATCGTTGGTTCTTTAGACCAACAGAATTCCATATGTTATATGGTCCAGTGACTTTATGGCGTGCATTGCGACTATAAGACTGCTTGCATGTGCATGCAATTAGAAGCAGTTGAAAATAATTAGAAACAAAACTTAATATGTTAATAAAAATCATTGGTGTGTATCCAGATGCAGTACCCATAGCGGTTGGTTGCTTAATCAAACCTGTCATTTAGTAGCGGGTTTGATGCAAAACTAAACATGTTACTAAAATACGATAGGTGACTCCAGATGCATCTAAGTCACTCCAGATGCATCTAAGTCACTTCAGATGCATCCAAGTGACTCCAGACGCATCCAAGTGACTCCAGATGCATCCAAGTGATTCCAGATGCAGCAACCCACAGCGGAGCTGTGGGTTGCTTAATCAAACATGCCACTAAGTGGCAGGTTTGATGCATAACTAAACATGTTACTAAAATACGATAGGTGACTTCATAAATATATAAAAATGCATTTTTATTATATTTAAAATTAATTATCATATAATTTCTTGAATTTCTTCTCAAAATCTGTTGTTTTTACAGGAAAAGGTAAATATATAGGGGGAGAGAGGATTTTTCCGCTTAGCGGAAAAATCCTCTTAAGAATCATTTTGCAGCCGATTCGCTTGCAATCGAAATATGCGGATGTCCCCCCAAATTGAAGTAAAAAAGTATTACCAATATAATACAATAGAATGGCCGAAACAAATAATGACGAAGAAACAGTATCTGCACCACCACCAGAAATGCTTAAATACTGCAAAATGGATGTTAGAGTTATTCTAACGCCAAAAGAATTGGCGACAATTAAACCTACAACTGATGGGTCAGATCCATTAAAAGCACTAATATCGAAGAAAACAGCTAAACAATTGGAAGGAAAATGTAGTGAAAACGGGTATGTTATGCCTGGGTCAGTCCAACTGCTTGTAAGCGGTGTACCAACAGCAGCACTTGGACGGTTTACAGGAGATATGATAACACACATTCATGCAAAAGTGCAAGTATTTAGACCTACTGAAGATTCCGAGGTTGATGCTGTAGTATTACAACATAATTCAGCTGGATTGTATGTTCGCATTGGTGGTGTACTTATGTTACGCATTCATCGTGATTATCACCTTGTGCAACCAAAAGCCCGGCATCATCCTAGTAAAAAACTTGCTCCTGGTATGTCAATCAAAGACTTTGAAACAGTAAGAGTTGGAGATACTATACGTGTTCGCATATTACGCATCAGATTCAAACATGATGAAACATATTTCTCTGGTTTAGGTGAATTAATGAACATTGTTAAACGTGCAGAACTGACTGATAATTCGGATCCCTATGCAACTGCCAGCGTGATTGAACCAGCTGTTATGATTGCTGAGGAAATTGTTGCATCACCGAAAAATGCCGACAAAATCGTTGAAGATGAATTCGAATCAACAGGAAACAATGTTGAAGAAGCGGAAGCGTCTGAAGAATAATAACTTATTTGAAAAGCATATGTAAAATGTCGGAAAAATCTATTTTCGCAGAACAACTGAAGAATCTGACGAAAGAGGAACATTTAGAAATTTTACGAATACTCAAAAAACACAATGTACAGTTTACCGAAAATTCAAATGGTATATTTTTTCCATTGTCAATCATCAAACCAGTAGTATTTGATGAAATGAACAATTTTTTAAAGTTTTGTTTAAATAATCGCGCTGAACTCCGTAAACGCGACAAGGAACTTACAAAATATCATGTTGATAAAGATACTACCGTTATTTTACCACCACCTGAACCACGCTCCGTCACATTAACAAGAGAACCAGATGATTCGCGTGAAACTGAAATCGAAAAATATAAAGAAACACTTCATGATGAAACTGTGGCCGAACCGTATAAAACATGGGGTGTTGCGAAATCTTCTACAGAATAAATTGGCAAAGCCAATTTATTCAAGAAAGAATTCGCCACTAAAAGTGGCGAATTCTACGGAATAATTTGATTGCAACACATCTTAAACATATATTAATTTAACATTGCAAAATGGATACAGTCTATCGTAATCTTGGAATACAAACAAATAAACTTGGATGCTGCAAATTAGCAGTAGAATCTGTTCCTGTCACTAAAGATGATTTTGGTGGTAATGATGTGTTTTATGTATCTGCAAACCCCATGATACCATGGGTTAATGGTTATGTAAATGACCAACGTGCACATGCCACCCTTATTTATGGTCTTCTACGTGACGTTGAAAGGTCCCATGTTGACATTGCGCTTAATGGTTTAGAATTACCTAAGTTTGTTCAAATCGACCATATTGGAACATTTCCAAGTCCTATGCCAGACGAACCATATGTTTGTATTGTTGCACATATTGATACATCTGCATTGATACAATATAATAATCGCTTACGTGGTTTACCACATATTTGCCGCTTTCCAGAATTCAAAGCACATGTTACTCTCGCATATGTAAAAAAAGATGCTTGCACACCTAAACTAATTGATTCATTAAATTCTAAGTGCGCTGGCGTAAAACTCAATGTGCTTGACTTTGTTTACAATTGTCCCACATATTAGGCCTCCTCCTAAAAATTGATTGCATAAACTTAACATGGTTGTAATTATACAAATGGATATTCATACCGTATCTAAAAGAGGTTCTGGAGCTTTTCCTGTTGCACCAAGTCGCCCACAGTTTACAAGCACTGGCATCAAATCGAATCCTCCCACTTTCTCCGAATTAATTTCATGGATTCAGTCAAATCCTACTCGCGAATTCACAGTTCCTGATTTTACTGATATTGTGACGGCATCAGCAGTGAAGCCAGTAGCGGCACCTGTGGTGAAGCCAACGGCACCTGCGGTGAAGCCACCAGCACCTGTGGTGAAGCCAGCAGCGGCACCTGCGGTGGCACCTGCGGTGAAGCCAACAGCGGCATCTGCGGTGAAGCCACCAGCACCTGCGGTGAAGCCAACAGCGGCATCTGCGGTGAAGCCAACAGCGGCATCTGCGGTGAAGCCACCAGCACCTGTGGTGAAGCCAGCAATGGCATCTGCGGTGAAGCCACCGGCGCCCGTGCCAGGACCATGGCCTGATACTAAACGTATTAATATAGTTTCGAAATACCCCTATACAAGTGCAATTCTTGCATCTTCCGAATTTTCGTGGAACGAAATTACCAATGTAAAACGACAGCAATTATGTGAAGAAAATGCAAATGCGCTTTATTTAGAATGGCCCGAAATGTATAAAACCGGCGATTATAGAACACAAGGAATAAAGCAAACCGATGTTGAAACAATACTGACAAACACATCAACGGATCCAGATGCAATGCAAATAGATGCACTACAAGTATTAGCCGCTAAACATAAATGTCAATTCATTCGAATCTATCCAACAACAGCAGAATTCGATACAGTTCCACAAAAGTGGATACCTGATGTACAACATCATGTGATTGTGTATGAAAATGGTCATCCAGCAGATACACCAAAAGATCCGATTGTAGTTTCTCCAATAAGTAGTAAGTGGACGAATGAAAAACTTAAGACACTCCTTAAGATGTACACACTTACGTGTATACCAAAAAAGAAAGACATTAATACAAAAACGGTAGCAGCCTTACGAGCTGAAGCTGAAGAATGTGGAGCATCACTACCAGCGAAAGCAACAAAAGAACAAATATGGATCGCGATACAACGGCAGAAATTAAATGACGCATTATGTTAACATGTCGAAGTTAGATCCAGTGATTTTAAAGTTCGAAAGTTGGCGAAATGGTACAGATGCAGTCGATGGACATCTTTCACCAATATTAATTAAATATACTGCATCTTGGTGTGGTCCATGTAAAGTATTAACATTTGAAAAAGTTATGGAAGGACTTGCAGGCATGGGGTTAACATTTGTTGAAATAGATGTTGATAACCATCCACAAGCAGTTGATTATTTTGGTGTTCGTTCTATTCCAGCATTTGTACTGTTAGTACCATCTGGAGACAAACGCAAACACGTCGGACCAACTGTTTTTTCATCGGTTGCGCCATTAAAAAACTGGGTTTCTTCACATACCCTTGAATCCAATTTCAGCTAAGCTGAAACGGGATTCAAGGGTTTACGTTGTGTCTCAAAATTAAGCATAATGCTTAATTTTGAGACACAACTATATTATTTAGATTGCATCGGTGTTCCCAATTTGTATATAGAACTCACAACAGCATCAAATTTCGGTATAGGTAACTTCGCTAATTCTTCACGCAGTTTATCGCGATTAATTTTTTCTAATTGTTTACGATCTCGGTGATGCACTTTTGGCGCAGTTTTCTGCTTTCGCGTCTTATTCATTTGTATGTTCGAAAAATACCGAAGTGTTCTCCAATAAACATCAACAACTTCACGACCAAGTTCTGCAAGTTTTGCATCTGATTTCAAATTGTCAAGCGCAGTTTTATTGATTTCGTCATGTGGGAGTTGTTCTAAGTCAGGATGCGCGATTTCCCGTGCTGTTTCGCGAAAAAGCCTAAAAAGAGCGAATTCGCGATTTTCAATACCAAGTGCAGCTAAATGTTTATCCATTTTTTCCTGTTCGGCTTTTGTTAATTTGATACCTTTCTTTTCAAGACCTTCAATGTTGTCTAATGTTCCACTACCAAGTGGTAATGGATCTTTGCGTCGTGACATAACATCTTTAATAATCATTGCTTGTGTTTCTGATGCAATCTGTCGCATAACTAAACGTGATACAGTAGCACGGGCATATTCTGTAAGAACTACCGAAGAATGTAAATATTCATGTAAATCGCGGAGTCTTTTGTCTAAATGTGAATGTTTTCGCGTAAACCGAGAATTTTGTATTTCTTTCAAAACCGCCGTCCATTCTGGAATTTTTGAGGTTTTAATTAGAAAACTAACGAAATCCTTCATGGCAAACGCCTTGTTTAACATATAGTAAGCTAAAAAGGGGAGGACGCGAACTTTTTTGTTCACGCGAATGTCCCCCAGATAGGGGGAGGCAAACACTTTACAGAAAAAGCATTTGCTTCGCAAATAATTGTGATAGTTTTGCGCAGGAAAGGGGGCTATAGGGGGAGGCAGCCGATTTGGCTGCTTTGCAGCCAAAAAAGGCTGATGTCCCCCGCGTCCTCCCCTGCAATAAATCACCAGAAGTAAACTAATAATGGAAGACGTAATTCGCGTTGATTGCTTTACAGAATCAATTATTCATAAAGTATCAACCATATATGTGAAAGAGCCGCTTATTCATTCACCAGAAGACTTCATAACTGGTCAAACATGGGGTAGTAAAATTCTTATAACATCGGATATTCTCGCATCTCCTCTATTGCTTATAAATTGGTCATGGATTGTGCAGCATCCAGAAGCACTTGATTGGAATGTTGTGATTTCTATATTACAACATCTTAAAGCTCCCAGGTTATTTGTTATTGCATCAAATGTAACTTTACCAGCAAGAATGATACAAACATTAGTATCTCGCGGATTAGAAAGCATTGATACATCTGTTATAATATATCGTTCAATATATTCGCCTGAACAACCAATAAGTTCACATATATGTTTTTTGCCACCAGTATCAGATACACAATTACAAACGCGTATAATGTCAATAACACACACATTGATGGTAAGTGCGGTTGGAGCTACGGCTGGTTCAGCTATAAATATGGAACCAGTTGTCAAAGTATATCAAGAACTTGTTCAAAAAAATATGTGGATGGCAATACAACTTACACCATCAACTGCTGGAGTAATAAGTGATTTTTTCAAACGAACACCAACTGTTCCAACACTTCATTGGTTTCAACCTGGTGCAACATTAGATGAAATAAATATTATCGACAAGTTCAAAAAAATTAGTAAAACACTTGCAGGTTTCTTTGCATCCCTGGCAATTGTGTCGTAAAATATGTTATAAAATTAAAAATGTCACAGGCAGAAGATGTTTCAATATCAGATGCAATTAAATGGTCAACAAGCTTAGAAGAATATTTCAAAGGAACCGGTGAAAAAGCCCACTCTCTTGCATGGCTTCATAAACGCAGCGAAGAACGTTACAGTAAATTACGTGCATATATTGATATACCCGTAATTATTTTAGGAACAATTAATGGTGCAACAAGTATTGGTTCATCTGCGATTTTTGGTGACAATAAATATGCTTCAATGGCAATTGGAGGCATTGCCATTATTACGGCATTATTAACAACAATTTCATCGTATTATTCATGGAGTAAACGCGCAGAAGGTCATCGCATATCAGCACTACAATACAACAAACTGTATCGCCAAATAGAGATGCAGTTACAACTTCCACGTGAAAGCCGAACTGTTCCACATGAACTAATCAAATTTGTTAAACATGAATATGATAGATTATCAGAGCTATCTCCATTAGTTCCATCCGAAATTATTAAATTGTTCAAAATACAATTTAGCGGTCCAAAATATAAAGATTTGCAGAAACCTGAAGAAGCAAATGGATTAAATTCAATTCACATATATAATGAAAAATTTGAAGATATATTGCAACCAGAACCTCTGTGTTTACCAATATTTAATCAAAATACAATTGCACATATTGCTAACAGACCAACATGTCATTTACGACCTATTTTGCCAGCATCACCACCTATGACAGTTCCAATTGTATCTGTTAAAAATGAGAAAGATATAGAATTAGTACAAGAATTAAGGCAAAAAATTATTCATCCAGATTTTACTGAGGTTACTGTTTCATCTGATGGAATAACTGATGTTTAATAGGTCGTTCTGCGACTTGCTTTGCGATTGCGGCGACGACTGCGGATTGTGCTTGAACGATCTCGTTGACGAGCTGTGCGAACTCCACCAAATGGAAATACTGGTGCTTCAACTGCTGCCGGTGGTTCTGCCGCTGGTTCCGCTGCTAGTTCCGCGAGGGGAGCTTCACCCAGCGGTGGGCGTTCACCCAGCGGTGGGCGTTCACCCTGTGGTGGGCGTTCGCCAAATGGGCGATCACCAAACGGGCGATCACCTTGTGGTGGGCGTTCGCCAAATGGGCGATCACCCAGCGGTGGGCGATCACCCAGCGGTGGGCGATCACCAAACGGGCGATCACCTTGTGGTGGGCGTTCGCCAAACGGGCGATCACCTTGTGGTGGGCGATCACCAAACGAGCGACGTTGCTGTCCACCCGGACCACCTTTTTGCTGCTGTTGCTGCTGTTGCTGCTGTTGTCCACGATCACGTCGTTGATATAATACAGTTGCTGATGCACGCGATACTAAAAACCCTGGAACTGTGTCATCAAGCATTGGTTGCGTGTAAATTTTCAATGCAACCAATGACCATCCATCTGGATATAATTCGGTTGCACGGTCTTTTAGTTTCTGAAATACAGTGTTTTCAACTTTCTGATATTTATCAGACCATGTTGAACCACCTGGTTTAGCTGAAAATAACGGCGTTGCCTGTGTTATATCCTCAACATGATATACAAATACATAGCCTCGTGGGAAAAATCGTTCAGTGTCATAATATTCAGACGAAGAAGTATCCCAATCATTATTGTCGCGTTTGCGGCCTTGTGGCGCAGCCGGTGGCACTTCAGCTGGTGCTGGCGCTTCGGCTGGCGCAGCAGCTGGTGCAGCAGCTGGCGCAGCAGCTGGCGCAGCAGCTGGCGCAGCAGCTGGCGCAGCAGCTGGCGCAGCAGCTGGCGCAGCAGCTGGTGCGGCGGTTGGTGGTGTAGTTACATCCGGTGAATTTTCTTCATTTTCATTAGGTGTAGCAGAATTAGAGTTTTCCTTGGCCGACTCTGTGGAAGGTTCCACAGAAGCAGTTAATCCCTTTAGAAAATCTGGCATTACGTCCATTTCAAGCTTATTTATAGTTTATGATGTTTTTAATTCTGCGGAATAAATTGACTTACCAGCCTCGTTCCGAAATTAAGATACACTCTTAGTGTAAGACCTGTCCACCTTTGGTGGACAGGTCTTTTAACCTCGTTCTGGCTTTGCCAGAACGAGGTGTATCTTAATTTCGGTACGGTAGCTAATTTATTCTGTTAACCAATGCTTTCTACAAACAGCAATATATTTATCAGAACCACCAACAAATACTTGTGCATCAGTTGATGCATCTAATCTGTGTGAAAATGATGCAGGTGTTCCATCGCAACACACTTCACATAAAGCACGATGATGTGTAACGCGCTCGGCAAGTGGTATGCAATCTAATACTTGTCCAAACGGATTTCCCTTGTAATCACCGCTTAATCCAATTACAATAAGATGTTTTCCATCAATTAAACATTTTTCAACAAATTTCCGTAAATCGCTAAAGAAGTGAGATTCTTCAATAATAATATGTGTCGAACGCATATACTCAGTTGTTGCTCCCAGAGGCATTAATGTATCAACACTGATACATGGTATAGTTTTTTTGTTATGATTTGATACAACATTTGTCCCGTATCGTGTATCGCATGAATGATTAATTACCATACATGTAATACGAATCGCCGTAAATCCCATATATTTTTCAATAACATATGTAGATTTACCACTTTTCATGCATCCAATAACTATTTCCAACGACATATTTTACAATTGCATTAATATTTTAAGTTGTTGGCTTCAATTCTGGGTCAGCCTTCATAGTCGTGCCATGTTTAATTCCTCTCATTCTAATTGATTTTCGTTTTTTTGCGGTTGTTGGTCCACCAGCCCGTGTAGCTGGCAATTTGACAATGATTGATGTTATGTTATCACTTGATGTTGCATCAGCAGATACGATTGGTTTTTCGGGACTAAGGCCACAATATGCATCATTAACAATATGTTTAACTAAATCTTTTGTAGTAATTTCGCCAGATGCAAGTAGTTTTGATGCAAGCGTTACATACCATTCATGTTCATAATTAATCATTGCATCAGTAACACCATCTGAAAATAACCACAAAAATGCATCATCAGATTGTCGTTTAACAACACGTATGTCGGGAATACAAAGTAATACGGGTGGTGTGCCATATTTCATTTCAAAATCACCAAAAGCACGTGATAACTGTAATCCTGCTTCACCAACCAGAAAATATTCATCTTCCATATCAGCACCTGCCGAACGCGCACGTGCAACTTCTGTCGCATTTTTAACATCGTGATCTGTTGATAGTACAGACCCATTCGACAACGATACTGAACCATCCAATAAATTCTTAACACGCTTGATAATTACGGCGCGCGAATCGCCAACATTTGCACATATATAATGTGTTTGCGTAACTACAACAACGACCGCCGTAGAACCACTATCTTCGCTTTTTGTCGTTTCGCGACTTTTCAATAATTCATCCATATATTTAAATGTGTCTTTTAGCCCCTTAATTATTTGTGAAGTGGTTGAATCATCTTTAAGTTTAGATGTTAAAACAGATGGAAAAATCTTAGCAAGCACATCTGCTATACGTGCGCCATGATCGCCGTGTCCATCAAACACACCAACTAAAAATGCTCCAGTATTCAATTGTATCGCAACGTATCTATCTTGTTGTTCATCTCTTTCGCCTTTGACTTGATATGCAGCCAACTCAAAGGTTTCATCCGAAAGTTTAATATTTGTAGAAAATTCGGATGTTATTCCACCTCCAACCGGTAATGTTGACATTTATTACAATTCTAAATATTAGTTATATTGCTGATTTTACGAGTCTGATTCAGATGACACATATGATATCATTGCATCTTTTTTGGGAAGGGGGCGTTGTTGCATTCACTTTAATCCATTCATTTGCTGCGCGTACCTGCTCATTTGGTGTATTTGATGTATAATGTGTTCCAAACTTACTATAAAATTCTTCCTTCTTATGTGTTGATAAATTATACCGGGATAGAAGGTCAAACCATGGATATGTTGCAACAATACTACCTCCAAACATTTTCATTCTCATTGGAAAATATTATAATGCTTTCAATTTTATCTGGAGACATAACACGTCGATGCATAATGCCCTCGAATGCCACATTTGTAACAAATCGGTGTTTTATTCGCATAACATGTTGATGCATAATGTCCTCGCATACCACATTTGTAACATGTTTTCGCTGCAGGCATTGCGACCATTCGTGTAGTTGATGTAGGCATCACCGCTGGCATCGCCGCTGGCATCGCCGCTGGCATCACCGCTGGCATCGCCGCTGGCATCGCCGCTGGCATCGCCGCTGGCATCACCGCTGGCATCGCCGCTGGCATCGCCGCTGGCATCACCGCTGGCATCACCGCTGGCATCACCGCTGGCATCGCCGCTGGCATCGCCGCTGGCATCGCCGCTGGCATCGCCGCTGGCATCATAGGATGCATCATAAGAGACATCATAGGAGGAGATAACGTAGCCATTCGCTTGGTTGCTGAACATTCTTTCGCATAATGTCCTGAAGCGCCACACTTCAAACATGCATCTGTTGCCATTCGTATTTCACGTTGTACAGAAGCAAATTGTTCAGGTGTTAAATTTTTAGTAATATATGACCCTCCACGCACATTATTTATTCCATATTTCGCCATATATTGTTTAACATATTTGTCTTCATCAAAAGTATTTGCATTGTCAACGCGTTCGACAACTTCAAGTGGCCAATACTTTGTAGTCCATTCAGATGCACAGCCGGCAGCATGTTGCTGCATACGGGCTTCGAAATTATCTGTTCGACCAACATAATATTTGTTTCCCATCAATCTTAAGACATAGATAATTGTCATATTTTAGCGTAATATGTGCTAAAAAATTTAAACCATGCGCTGGGTTCACACGTGCTGGGTTCACACGTGCTGGGTTCACACGTGCTGGGTTCACACGTGCTGGGTTCACACGTGCTGGGTTCACATGTGCTGGGTTCACACGGGCTGGTTTATGATGTATTTATGATGTCATAAGTGGGGCGAAAATATGAGCATCTGTTGCATCTGCATCTAACATGTAGTCTTTAATTCGGAAAATAATTTCAGATGTTGACCATTTGTATTCGGGTATGGATTCAATAATTTGTGATGGGATGTCACGTGTAAGCATCTGTCTTGTCACTGCACGAATCTGGTCATGATTTGCGCGGTCAAGTTTTATGTGCATATCGAAACGACCGATGCGCATGAAGGCTTCATGTAATAGTTCTGGATGATTTGTAGTGCAAATTATCACAGAATCATCACATGTAAGCGCGCCATCAAGTACATTAAGGAAATATGAAAGACTAAGCGGAGTTTCGTCGGAAGAACCAATATTTGCGATATTGTCAATGCCACCGCTGCCAGATGTCCCAGCAAGAACGACATTTGACATAACATCAACATCTTCAAACACAACAATACCTCCACCAACAGTATCTTTATAAATGTGATCTAAAATCATTTGGAATTCTTTGCAAGTCATTTGATTTTTAAGATGAACATAGAAGACAGGACGGGCTAATTCGCTGGCTACTGCGTAAATTGTGGAAGTTTTACCAGTTCCGGGTGGACCATACAAGAACAAACCGAATTTATTTGGTAAGCCAATTGATTGTAAAATTTCTTTTTTGTCTCTAAATAATTCAATTCCACGCTTAATTCGTGTATGATTTTCGGATGATAAATACAGCGTATTGAAGGGTTTGTATACTTCACGCATTTCTTTCTTAACAAGATCGTATGATACGGTTATTGATTCAAGGCGTTTAGGTGGTGGTGGGTCAGTTATAGCGACTCTTTCCATAAATTCAGGCTTCTTCAAATCTTCAGTCTTGAATTTTTCTTGCCATTCATCATATGCTGGATTGGATTTTGTTATAGTTGTTACTTTGCGATCTGTTGATATATAGAAGATTTTCTGTTTAGTACCTCGCACATTTGATGTATCAGAAATATTCTTAACGAATGCATCTTTCCACAGTGTTACAGCAGATTTTATATCTTCAGTTGGTGTATTGTTTGAATAAAATTCGAATTTGGATGGAATTCCATTAATTTTTGTGGTATTTGTTTGGCCAAGACCACAATACGTGATTACTAATTCAGAACGTTCTTCAAGATTTGTTGGCATAACATATAATCCGCGGGATGCATAATAAAGATTTAGCCTGATTTTCTCAAATAGTTCATGATTCATTATTTTAAGCGTGTTTATTAGTGTGCATATATTATCTTGTTGGTCAGCACATGCTGCACTAATAGGAAGAAGGTCACCATAGTTTCCTATTTTAACACCATTTTGATTATACTCTGATACACACAATAAACATCCCCAATTAATAATATTTTTTTTAGAACGAAAATCTATCTTGTTCATGTCTGTAATATAGTTTCCTGAATCGTCAATCATTGCGTTTATTATTGAAATTATTAAACAGTGATAAAATATGTCGTCTTCTAAACTTTCTGGCGACAAAGAATTAATAAAGTCATATGCATGAATATCATATATTATTTTTGATTTTGAACTAACAAACGTATAAATGTGTACATGAAGCAATTTACATATTGTCTTAATATATTGATGCAACGCTCCTGAAAATACCCATTTGTCTATTCGACCATATGGCTTTGGATTAGTACAAATTACAAATCGTGAATCGATATTAGGTATTGATTGCGAAATATTGTTCAGTGTTTGTTCTGAATTTTTGTATGATATTTTGTAGGTTTGTGGTTCTGTCACAAAACATGTTATATTGGCATCAACGTTGAATTGTATGTTTCCAACATCATACGAAACAGTTTGCTCCTTAAGATTCTTTAATTTCCACGTATCTGAACCAATTTTATGATATTCACCATTGAGCGTTTTCTTATTGATTGCATCAATAATATGTTTTATCAACATGTCACTATTTTCTATGCAAAGTGTCCATTTGTAACCGCGCATATTTAATGCATGCGTATCCTTTTCTGGAGGAGGTGCAGTTCTAAATGACACGTTTAATACTTTAGTGGAAAGCCATGTATAACATGTGCTAATCCATGTTTTGCCGTGACTAATTGCATCTATTGCAGCTTTGCGAATGTCATCAATCGAAAGACATATGATGAGCTGAACAATTTGATTTATAAGACTGTTACCAGTTGCAAACGAACTCAAAATATTCATATATTGTTGAGTAATTATTGCATCTATAATTTGTTTAGATGCACCAGATGTTAATGGAATATTCGTGTTATTCATTTGATGGTCGGCAGAAACGAGCGACGGCTTTTGGTTTCAATATGGGGGACAAAATATTGCTGTGCGCGGCTGCTGGCGCAGCCGTACTCGTAATATTCCTCCCCCTATAACCCCCTTACAAGTTTATGCTCGCTTCGCTCGCAGAATCGGTTGCTTCGCAACCGATTCTTTAAGGAATTTTCCGCTTAGCGGAAAATTCTTGCTGCGCTCGCGGGGGCGGCATTCTCGAAAATACATAAATATTATTTTTAGAGGGATATAAAATTATTTTTTGTTAACATTTGAACAACTCGCCCTGCTCGCTACGCTCGCGGGGGCGGCATTCTCGAAAATACATAAATATTATTTTTAGAGGGATATAAAATTATTTTTTGTTAACATTTGAACAACTCGCCCTGCTCGCAGAATCATTTTGCTTTGCAAAATGATTCTTAAAGAGTTTTTCCGCTTTGCGGAAAAACTCTGCTACGCTCGCGGCAAAAGATGCGAGCGCAGCAGAAATTTTTTGCTTAGCGAAAAATTTCTCAAAGAATCAGTTGCTTTGCAACTGATTCTGCGAGCAGTTACTCTTTACGGAGGGATATGGGAGAAAAAGCCAACCCAATTGGGTTGACTTTTGCCCCCAAATTGAAACATAAAAAAATCCAGCCAGTTATAAGTTAAGATGGCGACAGTTCTTAAGAAAAAAGTTATTGCAAAAGCTGCTGTTAAAAAAACAGTAGAACCTGAAGTAGACCCGGAAATAAAAGCAAATCATATATGGTTTATTACACATATTGATAAACATGTATGGACCGCTAAAACGGGACCTATGAAGCCTTCACCTGTTCCACGTCTTAAAAAGACCGATGAAGATGCAGCACCAGCCGATAAACCAAAACGACGCGGGCGCATCACTGAGCCATTTGAATCAGAAATGTATGCATGGATATGTGAACGTCTTCGTGAAAACGCGGAAGAACGCATGGAACCATGGCTAAAAACCGAAATCGATAAACATGAATGGAAATGGCTACATTGGAATATTTCCATGTATAATGATTATGCAGCACTGCATCAACTCGCGGCATTTCGCGTTGAACACGGCCATCTTCCGCGCGCAACACGTCCTGGATCAGGAGGTGATGCGCTACCATACGAGAAAAATCTTGGGCGTTGGATATCTAAATGGCGCAATGCATTCAGGAAAGACAAACTACCTGAAGAATTCGTTGAAGATTTACAAACAGTTATGTTAGATTCAGGTGAAGATGATTGGATTTGGGACCCTGTTATGCAAAAACACCGGGAATGTATTGACAAACTCGTTGATTTTGTGAATTCAACTGGCAATTGGCCGAAAGCAAAAGATGACAAAGTGCTTGCGCAATGGATTACCGCGCGGCGGCTTGACAAACGCAAAGAGCGTCTTTCGGCAGAGCTTGCTGGTATGATTGAAGAACATTTTACGGATTTTCCATGGGAATCACCACGTTCAGCAAAAAAAACAACGTCCAGCGCTAAAAAGCCTGGGAGAAAATCTAAAGCTAAAACTGCAGCAGAAGACAGTGAAGAAGAAGCTCCCCCGCCGGAATGGGATTCAGATGATGCCTAAATCAAGAAATTGAACACCCTCAATTTTTAATTTCATTATAACATAACAATACAACAATGGATGAGCGCGAATATACAACGGTGCGCCATCGTTCACTTGACAAAGCCGTGGACGATTATGGCGCGTTGTCAGTATTTAGAAAGTTAAAAGCGGTTGCTACATATTCGCATCATACATCGCCGGCTAATTTCGAAATATTCAGTAAAGATGCAGAATATGTGCATGACAAATATGTTTATACATTTGGTAGTCACGTCTAATTTAATGCGTAAGTACGTTTTAAATATAAAAATGGAATATGTTGATATTGATGTTATACGAACGAAAAATCAATTTGCTATACCTGTTAAGCATACTATGTCATCTGATGTAGCATTACTTATTCATTCAATGAATTTTGCTATAGTTGATGCAGAAGGTAACTACTATGATTCATGCGATGAAACATGTGTAAAATACACGTGTCAAATATGTAATAAAAGTCTAAAAGGACCATATTGGATGTCAATTTATGATGCGAAAACATTTTGCAATGCATGTCATTTACATGCTAATATTGATTTACGGCTGGTGTCGCTTACGGAAAAAATTAAAAATTCAGAATTTTATGCACGAACAATTGGTAATTCATTGATGGATTGGGAAATTGTTGAACAATGCGCAAGTGAATACAAATTAGTATGTAGTAATCCCGATAGTCAATTTTATTTGCAACATGCTTACTTGTTTATTACAAATAATGCCTTCGTTTTTTCACGCGGCAGTAGCATATCTGTAATGATGTACAATTGAACGGTCTTCTACAGTACCTGGATCAAAGAGAGGATATAGTTGTCGCGCAATTCCCGGAGGAATCCATTTGTAATAGTTTGGAAGTGCCGTTTTTTTTGCTGGCTTTGCAGCTTCTTCGGCTGCAATCCGTTCCAATTCTTCCCGTTTCTTAATTTCTGCAAATTCGGCTTCGATTTTCGCAAATTCATAATCTTCTACGCATGTATCTTTGTACAAAATACCCTTTTTTCCAAATTTTAGATATTCAATACGACAAATTTCAATTGGTGCAACGTCAGCAATTTTGTTGTGTACCCAAACACGCAATTGTGATTGCGGTAGTATCCACACATATTGCGTTCCAAGCTGTGGTTCATCATCAGGAATAAAGGTTTGAATATCAAGATTTATTGCAAATGACGGGTGTTTGAACATATCGTCATGTAAGATATGCAGAAACAGTTCATTATTTCGAACGGCAATTGATACATGTGGTGCTAGTTGATGTTCTTCGCTAATTTCGCGCTTTTCGCGTTTTAGTGCCCACATTTCCCTCAAATGATCAATTGTTGTATCAACAGCCATCCTTCTATGAGGGGGAATATACTGATAATGGTTCATTCTTCAAAATTAACTATATTCCTAAGAATTAACATATGTCTTCAATATTGAAAGCAATATATTATAGTGGATTTCATTTATTATCAGCGAATGGATTATGAATTCAAGCTCTTAGCCGGCAAAGTATCAATTGTGTTTGCCCTAATCTTATGTTTTAGTGCGTGTAGCATCTGTTGTTGTGGATGTATACTAAACATGTTTTCAAGAAAACCAACTAAACATAATCCAGGATATTCATTTACAATTAGCAAATATGCTACAATAACACTGGCTGAATTACATGAATTCAGTGCTGTTACTGGCACGCTACCACAATCAACAGGTTATTGTTGCACGCGTAAGAAGTGTTGCACGCGTAAGAAGTGTTGCACGCGTAAGAAGTTGCCATTAGGAGTTATTCCGCAAACTAAAGTATTTATATATGAATTCTCCGCAGATGCAGATCACCATGCAATTTCAAAATTATTACAATTTATATTATATATTGGTAATGTTGCTAAAGTATGTGATACAATAATAATAAAAATCACATCAAGCGGCGGAAGTGCACAAGCGTATGAACATGCATATTCACAACTATATGCTTTGCGAAGTAAGGGAATTATTCTGGTTGCGATGATAGATACTATAGCTGCATCTGGTGGTTACATGTTAGCCGCCGCTTGCAATGAAATTATTGCAGCTGAAACGGCTACAATTGGTTCAATTGGAGTAACAGCAACTTTGTCAACATTTGGTGAAACTTTACGAACACTGGGAGTGAAATCCACTGTATTTGAATCATCGACAAGCAAGCATCCATATGACCCGCGAGTGGATATGACACCAGAACAAGAAACTATAATCCGAAAAGATTTGGATGATACATTCCAGAATTTCAAAAAAATTGTTTTACGACGTGGCAAAATAACGAATGAAGCAGAGGCATTTAGTGCTAAAACATTTTATGCACCAGATGCAAAATGTATTGGTCTTATCGACCAAATCGAAATATCCACAGATGCAATTGCCAAATACAGAGAATTTTATGATATTTATTTTATATATGTTAACGAACCAGTGGACTTCTCATTTAAACTTTCTGAGTGGCTGAAGATGAGCATTTTACACATGTTTTCTGCAAAATATACGAAGCACGTTTAGATGATATGAAAATAGATGATATGATAATGATAAATGCCAATCGAATTCGTTGAAGAAGAGCTTGATTTCGATACATTCAATGTTGATTTTTATCGCCGTCCGATTGGTGCACCGAAAAGCATTTCGAATTTTTTAACATTTGATTGCGAAACGCCGCAAAAAATCTTTGAAATGTTGCTGGTTTTATATACAAATGGGCTAAAACGAGCACATACACGTTCTGGTGGTGTAGCAGGTAATTCAGGTTTGAACCTAAACGAAATTTCACCGGATGAAATCGCGGAAATAACTGCTCGATTTGCGATGATTGGCATTCGACCAGTCATTGAGACAACTCAAACACCACGAACATTTCATATTGATAATAAAGCATATATGTCAAAATCTCGTATGCAAAACATGATATTTATGCTTGAACAACAAGGTGTTCTATATAAAATTCATTTCGAGTATTTATAAAAAGCGGCGAAAAGCTGACTTTTTCTATAGAAGTTTGGAGAGAGGTAACCCCTGCGTCAGTCCCTTCTAATTTCTTAACAAATATCTATTGTAAAATGTCAGTCGCACCACAAGACGTTCCAACTGGTATAACAGCTTCTGAAAGTCTGTTATATAGCGCGGCAAGCCTTAAAGCGCAAGCTGAAGCAGATACAAAATATGACGTAAGTGGTGGAAAAGTCGAAAATTTCGAGTCTGAACCAGCACCTTTTATTGAAAGACCATCTGTTTTAACTACTGTAAGTGCATTAGCTGTTGCTGGTCTCGCCGTTGCTGCCGCATTCATTGGTCTATCACTTCGTAAACGTTAAAAATCAATCGTAATTATAAAATGAATGTTAGTATTTACATTATGGTTATTGCTGCAATTGCAGCAATAGTTGCCGTAATGATAATAAAAAATAGGACCGAGGGATTTACTAATGTGCCACCAACTGCAATTACATCTACTTTCAATCCATTAGCATCAGTTGTTGTTTCAAATGACAAAGTTGCCGCAGATATTAACACTAATATACAATTAGCAACAAATTTCACCGGCATTGTTGCTCATAGTTCTACTGCCGCATCAACAACTGAAAACCCATCATACTTAGGAGTATCAACAGAACCCGAATTAATTAAAAATGCTACAACATGTGAAGCCGTGAGATTTACTGATATTAATTCATGTGGAAGTATACCTGCAACATGTGGATTTTGTTTGAAGGGCGGAAAAACGCATGATGGTCAAGTCGGTCGTATTGGGTTATATCTTTCGCCAGCTGAAAAAGCTGCCGAAGATGCACTTGCAACTGCACAAGGACGCCTTCCCCGATATCAACCAACCGCTGTAGGACAAGCAACATGCGCGCCTGGTTATTTTTTCGTTAATAGAACAGAATGTGAAACGGGCGCAAAACGCGTTGGATGTGAAGCTGGTGGTAAACTTGATAGTACATGCGGACAATGTCTAAATTCAACCGGTGAATTTGTATATGTTGGACCTGCGCCAGTGTCATTTAATGCACGCTTACGCATTATTACAGATGGAACTGTTACAGTTAATGTTGGTAATACGAAAATCGGAACCGTTTCTGCATCTTGGGGGCAGGAAACTGTTGTCAGTCTACCTGGTATTTCTGAAGGTAACATATTAACTATTAATATTTCAGGGTCAACACATAAACGATGTGTTGGACAACTTGAATCAGACACAGGTGACAGGAAAATTGCACTTGATAAAATTGTAGCATTACCAACTGCCGCAATTCAACGTTATGGTACATTATCATCAGCAGTACATCCAACAATGATTCAAAACGCATTTTGGGTATGGTCAAATGACATGACAGCAACTGCCGCAACATTCCAAGGTGTTATTCCTGTTACACTTGCACCACCGGCCTATTCAGAAGATATTAAGCGATGTCCAACAGGACCGTTCGTCATGACAACGGCTGGACAGAAACTTCTTGATGCAGACCCATGTGGTAGCGGAACATTAACACCCGGATGCATGAAATATATGTGGACAAGCGGAGGATGCACTGACAGCGGCAAAATGTCAGCAGTTGCTGCAAAATATACTACACCTGGTGATTTTTCGGCTGCAGTTGCTGATATGGCGACAATAACAACGACTGGAAAACATACCGATGGACGAGATGCAACGCGTGACGAAATAGTGGAAGCAGCAGCGCAATGCACAGGACAAAAACTATCGCCATGTGATGGCCCATTCAAACACACTGGTCCTCTTTCTTATGAATGTGTTAAATCAATATATAAAGACCCTACAACATATGATTCATCTATACCACCATGTACAATAAATGGTAAACTTTACAAAGATATTGTTGCATCTAAAGATAATTGGAAATCAAGAAAAGGAGATACTGTGGAATCAATACAAAGTCTACTAAAATGGTTTCAGCAAAGCGCTGCTGGAACATATCCCAAAACTACACCAGAAATGCAAAAAGCATCAATGATTGCATGTTATGGTGTTGATATTGTTGGGAGTGAACCTAAAACATGTCCAGTCTATGTGCCACCATTATCCGCTGGTAAACGAGTCTCGCTGATGATAAACGATGGATCACAACGATACGTTCGACATGCAAGCTTTGCATTATGGGTTATGACAAATGATAGTGGGGCATTATTTCAAAATGATGGTACTTTTACTCTTCGTGCGGGCAGTTCTTCAGGAACATATAAAATGGAAGCTGTTAATTTTCCAGGATACTTTCTGACAGTTCCCGATAATGGTAGTCAAGGGCGACTTGTATCTGGAGGAGGTACTGATTTCAAAATTACAACAACATCAACTGGTGCATCCTTAATAACGCTTCCATCTGGTAAATATATAGCGATTATTCAATCAAATCAAGTTGCGGCCAGTGCAACTGCCGCAACATGGCTTATTAAAAATCCATTGTTGCCTAACTAAAAAATTAATAGTTTGTAAAGATAAAACGTGCCGAATGTCGTTGATTATTATTGCGGTGATATTAGCTGTCATTGCAATATATTTTATGTTTCAATCGTCTCGTCGCAAAGAGGGATTTGTAGCAACTGCTGAACAATTATTTCAACAGGGAGCAGATGCGCAAACTGGTTTACCACAAGTATATATTAATGGTTCCATACCACCCCCAACTGTTGTTGCTGCAGCAATAGGATTACCCGCACGATTACCTGGTCGAATTGGTCAAAGTTCTTCTGTGAACCCAGCAACTGCATTGGTTAATATTAGTGCCGGTACAGATGCTCTTGCATCACAATCTGCAATGTGTCGTTCACTGAAAAAACCACTCGATATTACACGTTCTGCATCTAATACATTATCATGTGGATGGCTTTTTCCACCAAATAATGCAGCTGGTTTCGCTGTTGCTGGAACACATTCTGGTCCGGTTTTACCAGAACATGCAGCTTTAGTATCTTCTGCAAATTATACATGGCAATGGAATCCAACAATTGCACAAATCGAGGAAGACCGTCGTGAATGCGCACGTATTACGTCATGTGCTGGACTAACTGCGCGTTGTGGATGGTGTGCTGCATCTGGCTCTGCTGTACCAATAAATCCAGACGGTTCACTAAAATACCCCGGAACTATGTCATGTGAAAATGTTGTTGTCACGGCGGCTGGTTCTTGTCCAGCTGATGCTGCGGCATTTGAACCGGCTGCTGCTCCAGCAGCGGATGGAACATGTGGGACTGGATGTATTCGAAACAATTTACTTGTTGCAGGGTGTGATGCTGATGGTGCATTAGCTGCTGCTCTTGCTGGCGGAACAAATCCATCAGCACTTGTTCAAGTAAAAGATTTAGCAACGCGTAATTTCATGATTGGCGCAGGTATTCTTAACAATGGTGCTGTTACACAATCACAAGCTTTATCCGAAATTGGTGCATTGATCGGTGGTCGTGCTTCAGCGGATGCAGTTATCAGCAAAGCTGTTACAAGTCTTTGCAATGGTGGAATAACATATGATGCATGCTCCGCGGCAGAAAACGGCACAGTAATGCCTTCAACTGAATGTCAAAAACAAATATGGACTGCATCTGGATGTAGTCTGTCACGTCCAATTGATAAATCAGTAACTACTGCAGCCAACGCACCAGCAGCTCGTGCTGCTGCTGGTGCTATTTATAACGCTATGTCAAGCACAAATGTTGCAAAACAAGAAGATGCAATTAAAACATGTTTAGGACTGAATTTAATTCGACCACCGCCACCAGATTGTGGTGAACCGGGTGTTGAAGTGCTATATTACAATTATGTTGGTAGTCAAACACCTGGTCAACTGATAGGCCGCGATTTTTTTATTGATGGATTTCCATCATTTGACACGCAAGGATATGTGTTGAATTCAGGGTTGGCGGATAGAGTGCAAATTGTTGCACTTATGAGAGTACGAACACCTGCTGGTGCTGCACAAGATATTCGCGTTCGTACAGATGATGGAGCAATGGTAACTGTTAATGGCACCAAGGTAATTAACTCTTGGCAAGACCAAGGACCGACGTATTATTCTGCATCAGCAGCACTCAGACCTGGTACAACAGTGCCGGTTCGTGTCGATTGGTATGAAAATTATGGTGGCGCGACGCTGCAACTTGCTGTTGCAGATACAGCAACAAATGTGTATAAAGACATTCCTGTATCATGGATGATACTGCAACAGCCAAGCACTTATCCTTTACTTTTATGGAAATTCTACAATAGTTATGCACGCGAAGAACGTTCATTAATATCTACAACTGGTTCAGGATTTTCGTTTGTATCAACATCTGATGGTGGTCGTGGGTTAAAAATCGGCGATGGTGCTGCGCCAGTGTCATTCACACAATTACCAGTATTCAATAAAATTGCTGCAATTGCGATGAATATTTATGTTAATAGTTCAGCGGTTGATTCACAAATATATGAGATTGGAACAGCCGCAACCGGTAGAGTTGCATGTTTGTATTTAGGCGGAAATATTGTGATGCAACTATACCCACCTGGTGCAACTACTGCCACATATACATTAACAGCAAAAATGATAGTTGGACGAACTATTCGCGTTGTTTATCTCCAAGGTGATGGAACAACTGGAAGATTGTATGTGGACGGTAAAGTCATTACTGGGCGATGGACTGTTGGAAATATTACTGCATCTGGCACTGGTATAATTGGTAGCGGAACGGTTAAGGCATACATTACATCTGCGGTCGTAGATGTGTTTGCTATATATGATTCTGTTGATTTATCAACAAATACAACAATATTTGCTGCGGGTACTAAAGAATAATGGTATGCTTCCTCCCCTTTCCTGTGTAAAACCGGGGGATGCGAAATGTGCAGCAAGCGGCTACCTCCTTGCCTTAGCTTAACAATGTTATAACATATTAGCATGTAAACATGGATTCGCAAGAATTTTTGGAAAATTGCACAAGTGGCGACAATTATGTTCTAATTCGTAAAGCTTGCAAATTAGGTTCATTTGAATCATGTCCACGCGCTGAATGGGATGAATACGAACTCCGAAAGGAATACGATGACATTGAACGTGAGTTAACGTATGAAATTCCAACAGAAGAACCTGATGATACTCTTGATACAAATGAACATTTTTCATTGCTTAGTGCAATAAAATCTGGCTATAAATATGTTAAATGTAAAGAATATCTTGATTTTAATCGACATTCTTCAGCAGTATTTGTGAGATTTGCTGATACAATCGAATCGGTATGGATAGAAATTCCTAAAGATATATATGAAGATTTAGATTGTAATCATATCATTATTGAATTGATTATTGGTGGCACAGTGCTCATTCGACAAAGTCTGACTTCGATTATTCTTAATCTTTGTTTACATGATGAAGGTATTATGTATGATGAATCTGATGATATGTACAGAATTAAAATTATTCCATTTGAAAATTACGGGAAATATGGTTTACCAATGGTTAAATTAGCATGGCATCATATTGAACTAAAAATACATGGTATTATGAATCATATTGCAAATAAAGATGTTCGTGCATGTTGGTATGGATATGCATTTATGAACACACGAGATCGAGGAAATCTTGCACGCGATTCACTAATTATTGCAATGGTTGATTCGGTTCAACAAAAAGCAATAACAAACACAAATTTTTGTTTATCACATATTCCACATATTTGTGGTGCTATTATTCTCACAACTGAAAGCAATTGTGACATAGAAGAAGTCGCATTAACAGTCATATTAGATGATGGTACAAAACTGTTGCCATGGATTTTTACCGACGCAGATATGTTACAAATCACAATTAATACCAAAAAGCATTATATTGTTCCTTTTTCACCAGAGTATTCGAAATTTGAAGGTATACAAGACAAAGCGAATGAACAAAACATTCATGGTGTATTTTTGAATAAAGCGTGGGATACAATTATGTCAGTTAGAACATACTACGAAACAGCTGTAGAATGTGAATTGATTGGCATTAATTATGTTAAATATATGTCAGGTATGCTTTCGAAGAGGTTTGCTTAACATGCAAATCATATTAGTTCCCAGAACAGTCGCAGACTGCCAACTTAGTTTGCAGATTTTGCTCCGCACTCAAACTGGACTGTTTGATTTCGGCAGATGCTGGAAGTTCCACATATTCGCGTGTACGTCTGAAGAATCCAAGTGCTGACATTTTGCGTGCGCGAGTTGTAAAGCTTGCATCACGTGGATAATTAGACCCTGGACGATTCATTTTACTATAATAGTAAACATTATAAAAATGTAAATGATTTATTTGGGTACCTGCCCGTTCCGAAATTAAGATACACCTCGTTCTGGCTTTGCCAGAACGAATGTGGGCAGGTCTTGCGCTTTTCACGAACGCATTCAAAAACTGCAAAGCAGTTTTTGAATTAAGCCAATTTCCAGCTTTGCTAGAAATTGGCGTGAAAAGTATCAAAAACTTTCGGAACAGAATTTTCCGCCAAAGGCGGAAAATTCTCAAAAAAGAATCGGCTTAGCCGATTCTTTTTGCAGGGCCGGCTTTCGGTAGTCTACGGTACCCTACTGTTCCGAAATTAAGCAACACTAAAAGCGTTGCTTAATTTCTGGAACAGTAAGGGTTTACGCTGCGTTCTGAAAAATTAAGCAACACTTTTAGTGTTGCTTAATTTCGGAACACGACGGTAGCGTCAATGTTCCACTCCGCAGCACAATGTTTGGGAATCCACCACAAGCAATCGGTACATGAACCATAATTTTAAGCGTTTTCAGCACAAATCCGTCCCATTTTGGAATGAATACTGGACAGATTTGTTCGGCGAGTTGCTCACGCGTTGCTTTCAGACAATATGATGAATAACTGCGAGGTTCAGATTGTAGCCCGAAATTTGTTGAAATACAACATAACTCAGGTTTTTCTACGCCAGTTAGCTTCATTTCACATACATAGAAACCATTGTATATCGATGTATCAGCCGTAATTACGGCTTTACTCTCAAATTCAAAAGTATATGATGCCATTTTGTTTATTTCATATGATTTATAATTATAGGTATTCAATTCGGGGAGCCAGCGGTAAACTCCTCGTTTTTGCAGAAAAGAGGGAAGCAAGGTTTTTTCCGCGTCCTCCCCAAAATTGAAATCTTTTTAATTTATATTAATCTCCCCGTTAATTATGGCGACTGAAATACGTTATACACTGGATGAGATATTGTCATACAAAACTATGTCAATCCCTCTTCCATCTGCTTATAAGGCAGCGATAGAGTCTGTAAAGGCTCCGCTTCCTGCTGCATCTACCCGCGCAACAACACATGGAGGCTCCAGATGGAAAACATCTGGCCCGCCACCAAGTCGCGCGGCATATAGACAACATACTGTTGCGCAAGCAACTGAAGATGCGGATGAAACTATTAACGAGAAACGTTTACGACAAATACAAGGCAAAATCAATCGTCTTGATGCTGGAACATATGCACATGTCAAAGATTGGTTATATCTGAATTTCGAAGCAACTGATGAGAAAATGGTTCGACAAACATGCGAGCTTATCTTTTCAAAAGCGGTCCGAGAAGAACTATTTAGTCCCGTTTTCGCCCAATTACTGCACGACTTGTCCGCGAAATTCATTACAATGCGTGGAATAGTATCCGAAAAAGTACTGGAATTCCCTGAGATTTTGAAGATTGCATCTGGAACTGTTGACGACGCTGAAAAAGAACGCGAAAAATTCATTAAAATCAATGAAGAAAAACGTTTTAAACGTGGTTATGCACTATTCCTTGGTGAACTATATAATCAAGCAATTATTTCGCGTGACCAACTGACAACAATGTTTACATTATTGATTGATAGCACACTTGTTGTTGTAGCAGCCGGAGAAATCGCAGCATTTGAAGAGTATATTGACTGTATTTCACGAATCTTTAAAGGAACGCGAGGACATATTGTTGAAATCGACAAATGTGCTGATGGAATGAAAGAACTGAATGTAGTGCTTATTGATGCATCCGATAAATATGGCATTAAAACCACAAGTAAAGCATATTTTACGCTACTTGATTTGATGGATACATACGCAAAAGCAGTTTCATTTGCCGAAGTTAGAGATATATTGCGCGACTTAGTTGCGCAAATTGTTTCAAACCATGGATCTGATAAGTCACGCGCCGAATTAGACAGAACTGTATCAGATATACTGGATTGTATCGCCGATGCATCTGATGATTTTATTACAGATGTAATGGAATATTTGATGCAATTAAAGGTAGTAATTGAAAAACCGCCAACAGCAACGCCCGGCCTAAGTTCTAAAGCGCGTGCAGCGTTGCTAAGCATTGTTAAGACGAAATGCCGATAAACGCGGCAGTAGGCCTATTTTTATTCATTTTTCATATACAGACTCGCATCATAATAGATGCCGATACTGTAATTATTTATATAAATGTGTGATACATGGTGTAATCTAAAATTAAGACCGAGTGATAGAGTAGGAAAGGGGGAATGCCAAAAAAAGGAGACAAGAAAACATTAAGCAAATCAATACCATATGATTACGATGCTCCTACACGTAAAAAACCCGCACCTCCGGAAATACATTCGCCGCGTTTGATACCTGATGGTCGTAGACGCCGGGATAGTGGAAGCGCACATCCACCTGCCGCAAAACGACCAAAAGCCCGCATATATGACAGTGACAGCGATTCAGAATACGACGATGACATCGATGATGACATAGATGACGATGATATCGAACTTACACGCAATTTCACACCGATTCAAGCCGCCCGTATCCAAACCAATATGGCAATAATGGAATATAAAGCTCTTAAAACAAAATTAAAATCATTGTATGTTGAAAATGGCGACACAGAACTAAAATATTTCAGCACACTTAAACACGAAAAACAACTTGAAATTTTACGAAATATGCAATCGCGATTACAATTATCAAAATCTGGTATTCCAATGCGTTTTCAAATCATGGAACATGCATGCGATCCGGAAATTCAACGTACTGCCTTAATGAAATTCGAAGCAATTTCTGCAATGGAAGCCGGTTCACCAGAATATTTTAAAATGTCTAATTGGCTTGATGGTTTTATGAGAATACCATTTGGTACATACCATAAGTTACCAGTATCGCTATCCGATGGTGACATTAAATGCCGTGATTTTATGCTCAAAGTCAAAAGTGGTTTAGATCGCGCTGTATTTGGACAAGATGAAGCCAAGATGCAAATCATGCAATTTATTGCGCAATGGATAGCAAACCCTTGCGGAACCGGCAATGTTTTAGCAATCCATGGACCTGCTGGTGTTGGCAAAACAACGCTTATTAAAGAAGGTGTTGCTGCTGCACTTGGTCGACCATTCCATTTTATTGCACTTGGTGGTGCAACAGATTCGGCGCATTTAGAAGGTCATTCATACACATATGAAGGGTCTATTTGGGGACGTCTTGTTGATATTCTTATTTCATCCAAATGTATGAATCCAGTGATATTCTTCGATGAACTTGATAAAGTGTCGGAAACACCAAAAGGTGACGAAATTATTAACATTTTGATGCATTTAACCGATTCAGCACAAAATGAACGTATATGTGATAAATATTTTGCTGGTATTCCACTTGATTTTAGTAAATGTTTGTTTTTCTTTTCAATGAATGATATTACAAAAGTTAATCCAATTCTTCTTGATCGAGCATATGTTTTAAGCATCAAACAGCCCGATGTGAAGTCGAAAATTACGATTGCACGCGATTATCTCATGCCGGATATGTTAAAAAATCTTAGTTTACGTGCGACTGACATTATTATTCTGGATGAAACCATACGTCATATTATTTCGGAATATACGAAGAATGAACAAGGTGTTCGCGAACTAAAACGTTGTTTACAAACAATTTTATCGAAAATCAATATGTTACGATTTATGAACAGCAAAGAACTACCGTTTTATATAGCTGGGTTCAAGCTACCATTTACAGTATCTGTTGAACATGTTAAAAAATTCTTAGTGCTTCCTGAAGTGCATCATAATGAATCTGTTAGCCGAATGTATGTTTAGGCGCCATTTTGCGGCTAATTTATACTGTCGCGAAAAATTGAAACCCCGAATTAATAATTATAAGATTCATTAGTTATCTTAGCGCGATAACTCATTAAATTAATTACAAATGTATTATTGCGCAACATCTACCTCGAACCCCTCCTTCTGCTGCTAATTTGGTGCGTAAAGCATCGCGTTAGTGGTGGGAGGAGGGGTACAACGCTATCGTAGTTTGGTCATCGCACAGAAGCTCGTTGATGGCATCGCAAGATGCTGGATACCTGGCTATAGTGCCAAAAGAATGGTCCGTATCGGAGTCAATTATTCCCGCTATTATTGGGTCTAATTGGTGTCGTGCGGAGTAAAAAGCACCCCCGTTTCGCCAAAAACACGGGTATGAAGGGCACCAACTTTTTTGTGGTGGACGTGATTTTCAAAAATACATAAATATTAATTTTAGAGGGGGTATAAAAGCATTTTTTGGTTATTTTGAATTCCCGCTGATGCCTCAAAGGAAGGCAATTTGATGTTTCCCTAAATATCTGCATCCGGACCTGTTCTATTTCCGCCGCGACCATTTATAATCGCTCTGTCCGCTTCAGTTGTGCAAACGCATCCTCCATCACATGTATATGACGATGGGCAACATTCTGGTTTGCATTGATTTTTATAGAATAAATACATACCATCGCCGGATGGTGATGGTACTGGTAGATGGGGTTCGTTTGGTAGTGGTCCACGCCAGCTCGAACCATTTCCAGGATTCAGACGAACACCATCAAATGTACCAATTAGATTTGTATTAGGGAAAGACATGGGTGCCGAAACATAATCGGCGAAACCTTCTGAACTAATCAAAAATGATTTTGTTGTGGCAATTGCAAGAATAACAACCGCAGCTATCACAAATAACGCTAAATTTGTTGATGGAATCGTTTTTGGTAAAAAATTCATCTTGTTACATTATACAAGCAAAATTACGGCTCAAGTCGCTTCACTAAATGTCCAAATATATGTAGTTACAGACGTGTTCGGAAACACATGTCGCAATTCAGCAGTCAAACCACGCGCAGATGCAGCAATTGCAACAATTGTTAAACAATCTGCATATTGGCCCTCATGAGGCCCAGACTTGCGATGCGAATGCGTAAATGCTAAACATGATTTAGGCGCACAATGATAAACCGCATGTTCAAGGTCACGTCTTAGATTTTTATATGATGAAGTTGCATCAATGTAAATTCCGCCAAATGTTGCATCATCTGCCAAACTCTCGAAATATTCAAGACTTAGGCGTTTAATATGTTTAACATCTGCAGGCAATATGCCTCGTATGCATCCCGCATTAATCAACGATAATCGTGTTGCTTTGCATCCAGCATCAAGTAGTACCCGCGTTGTTGGCAAATATGTTGTATCATCAACATATGCAATGATACCAGATGCAGGCACATATGATGCAAACGTGGCATTAACCATGTGTTTGATTGGGTCAACAACCTTAGCAAGTTCATCATATTTACATGTTGCAATTGAAGCTTTTTGGTGTTTTAGCAGTTTCATGTAATTTCCGCCAGTAAAACGTGATTCGCCCCCAATTTTCATTGTATGGTAAATGTCTGCAATAACTTCGTTAACGGCTTTAGTATAGGCTGCTCTTGGTGACATAGGTTTGCATCTCTCTCCACCAATGTATGAGTATACAACGCATTGCATATATGTTAAACCACTTTTGTTTTTGACATTTATGACTTTATGAAATGTATTCGTTTTTGTTGCCAGCTTTTTAGCATATTTCGCGATTGCGTCGCCATTGTCACCATCATAATACTTCAAGTATTTGTCGGCAAATTGCCCTGCAAGTTGCCGGCGTTTTCTCGATGACATCGGGCGTCCGCGTGCCATATTGATGATTAGTATTCATACTTATAAACATGTGGGTTCAATATTGTATTCGTAAAAAATGAAAGCATATGTTAACAATTCCATTTTTATTATAACACTTCTTGACGATAGCATTAAGAAACTATGGCGGCTATTTCTGCGCTTGATTTGGTTGACGGCGTGATTGCGCCAGATTCAGAGATAGTTCTTGAACTAATTGAGTGTCTCCGCAAACAGATCGAAGAAGGCAGATATACCTATGGATTGACGGATGAACAGCATGGAAAACTGACAGAGTTTGACGTTCGACGTCTGGAAGCACTTGACTATGAATTGATGGTATATGAGGAGCCAATGTATTGCTGTTAGACTGGCGAATTAACTGGACATGAAAAAGAACAAGTTTTCATCTCAATCCCAAGAAAATTCATACCATAGACTACGAAAGTAGGATTTTTTACGAACAAGTAAATTGCGTATAATGGAAAAGTCTGTCAAAATGCAGCGGAGTCAATTCCGATAGCTTAATTTTTGCGCGATATGGTTTTTGCGCGTATGGATAAATATATTGCAGGTCATCCATGCTAAATACAATTTTTCCACTTGTAAATGCCGTATTATAACGGTCAATTGTAGCCGCGAGTTGCGCATCATCCGGATGCATTCGCGCGCATTCGGTCAACTTTGCATACAGTGTTTCGTAATTTTCACGATGTACGTATATTTTGTCAACGCTATTGACAGTTGATGTATTCATTAGTTGCGCAAATGTATGTTCAGAATCACAACTTATGTTCTTTACAGGTTTTGTGTAATTAAATATTTCCTTAAGATTTTTAATGAAAACAAGATTGTTACGCTTAATTAGTGAACGATGGTATCGTTCGTATTTTTTCATCACAGATGCAGGTGCATTTGGCAAATAAACGAAATATATAAAATCGGGTGGCAACATTTTGTATTTACATATGGTCCTTAGACCTTTATTAATGAGTTTATATGAAACACCAGATTTCACTTCAACAATGAAATTCGATGACAAAATATCAAATTCAGCCAAAGTGTTTCGATTATAGAATACTTTAACATTTGTTGCAAGAACTGGAAACCCAAGCGCAACCAATGCATTTCTTGTTAACATTTCAAAACTTCTACAATTCGTCATTTTGGGGGTATAAATTAACTAAAATGGAAATAGTGTAATTTCATTTTTACAGCTTCAAAAATTTGAAATGCATATATAATAATTTTAATGTGTTTTAATGCAACAAACATGGCTACAACTAAGTACGAACATCTGACGGATTCTGTCGGCAAGAAGGTCACCCTTCTTGGATGGGTTGACAAAGTAAAGGAGCAAAAGCGTTTTACATTTATTACGCTACGCATGGGACTTGCGCAAACTGTGCAGGTCGTTTCCAGCGTGAAGGGCGTAACGCCTGAAAGTTTTCTACAAGTTAGTGGAGTAGTGTCAAAGCTACCAGAGGGTGCATACAGCACTCTTCCCGTTGAAATCCAATGCGAAAGTGATGGTATTGTTGTGATTAGTCCAGCGGATTCATCATACAGTACACGATGCCCACCTGAAGCCGGACCAGAAGTTCGGCTTGTAGAGCGGCATCTTTATCTGCGAGATCCACAGTTTGCACTGATTACACGCCTCCGTGGTATTCTAATGCGTGCTATTCGCGCGCATTTTGATGGCACCGGATGCACCGAAATCACTCCTCCGTCTTTTACAGGCGTTGAATGTGAAGGTGGTGCGACGTTGTTCAAGGTTGAACATCCTGGCGTTCACAGTGACAAACCAATGATGGCATATTTGACGCAAAGCAGTCAGTTTTCTCTCGAATTCGCGGTTCCTGCAGTCGGAGATTGCTATTGTATTGCTCCATCATTTCGCGCGGAACATTCGCATACACGGCGGCATCTGACTGAGTTTACTCATGCAGAGTCTGAATGGATGGGTGTGCGTACCCTTGATGACCATCTTGGACATCTACGTGATATGATGCGAGGAATTCTGCGCCATTTCCTTGATTTTGGCGAGGAAACTCTAACAAAACTTGGTGTTGTCGAACGCGTACGACATCTGTATGGTATGACGCATGATATTGTCGTACTTGAACATCGGGTCGCCATTGCAAAATGTGCGGAAATGGGAATTATGAAAGATGATGGTACGCCATTTGGTGAACGGGATGATATTCCGGAAAAGCAAGAGCGTGAACTGATTGACAAACTGGATAAGATTGTATTCCTTGTGAAGTTTCCCAAGGAATTCAAGTCATTCTATATGGCACTTGACCCGGAAGACCCTACGCGGGTCCTGGGATGTGACGTGGAAGTTCCTGGTGTAGGTGAAATTGTTGGCAGTGGTGTTCGCGAAGGCGATTACACCCGACTAACAGCTCGCCTACTTGAAAGTGGACTGAAACCAGAAGATTACGCGGAGTATCTTGACATGCGCAAATTCGGTTTTAGCATGACAAGTGGTATGGGCTTGGGTGTTGACCGGATGCTAACATGGCTTCTGGGCAAAACGAGCATCCGTGAGGTTGTTACCTTCCCGCGATTCCCTGGCTATCTACGCCCGTAAACGTAAAAATTGAAACCACGTTTTTAACGCAATCAATGAATATATATTAGGAAAATGTCGGCTAAAGCTCCATCTGCCAAAGAACTCATTGAAAGTGTAAAAATACAACTGTCGCGAAAAATGGATAAAATCGATATGTATAATTATCATAATTCAAAATCTTAGGTATTAAAGCATAATTAGAATTTGGAAAACAGCTTAAAGGTATCACTCATATAGTAAATAACTTGGTAGGAGACGTAGCAAGGAAAGTCAGCTTTAGCTGACTTTCCTTTTTGTCGGCTATATATGTTATCGTACATCTTCGGGTGTTGTTAGCATGCCGAACAAGTTCCTAAGCATAAAAAGAAAAAACTTAAAATACAAAATAAATGCTTAGTTTCCGCTCTATGAAAATAAAGCGGTTTCCTGTTTGTACAATAATTCGCTTAGCGTAATTTAGTGCAAACAAATGGGCCCGACACAGCCCAAAAAGACAACACTTCTTTAACTAAAGATTCGTATTTAAAATACGCTTTAAAGAACATCTTTAGTTTTAGGAGTACGTTAGGCGATGTATTAAATCTGTATATTCTGAAATATGGATATATTAAAATGGCTTCCATACCATAAAAAGTATCGGCTACAATATTAGTTGATATCGATTTAATCCATTTTCGGTGTCTGGATACGCCAATCGTTCTTGAAATAATTAATTGTCTACAAAAAAGACTTACATGTGGGCATTGTGGATATAAATTGACGAGTGACCAATCATGCGAAATAAGTGAAACTGATATTGACTACCTTAAATTTCTTGGTTATAAAATTTTCATTACGTTTGGTACCGATAAAACAGAATATACAGTTTGTGTAGACAACGAGATGATCAAAAAGAAAGTCACCGCTGCATTTATCGCTAAACAAGCGTGAACTTCCTAAAAATTGAAACCCTATATTTTTAATTATATCTACATATTTGGGGCAAATTGCACGGGATTGACAACCTGTGCAGTTTTCCCTATCGAATCAACTTGGGTCTACCCCCCGCCTAACTTTAGGGGGAAGAGTGGCGCCTGACTTAACGGGCATAAATGTCGCGGTGTTCGGCCTAACCGTAAATGGGTTGTAGTTGAATTCGATGTTGCACTGCTTTGGTACAATAGCAGAAGGGGTAACCCTTAAAGTACCTGAAAAAGAGGGGTGAGTTTGTCGCACCTATCCCAAACTCTTTTTCATTGATGTTAAGCAACCAACATGTGATAAAATTATTTTTATATGATTACATTATTAATGGCAATAGCTAAACCATTGTTTACAACCAAAATATTAAAAGATTTTGGGGAACCAGATGCAAAACGATTTGTATTGCTGAGTTGTTCATTATTCAAGATGGCACATTCGTATAGATTCTTCGGCAAATATGAAAATTATTTGGCCGAAATTATAAAACATTTACCGGCTTTTACGCGTTTGTGTGTATATGTAGATATGACAACAGCATATTTAGCAACTGAACGCATAGTTGCATCAAACCCCAATATTCGAATTGTTCAATATGATTGTCCACGATTTTATATAAAATCGGGTACATTTCATGACGGAACATTTGGAACACTAATGCGTTTTTTACCATGTTTTGAGCCATTTCCACCAGGAATTAAATATGTTTGGTTCACAGATGTTGATATAAATGTAGAAACAATTAATCTTTTCGCACTTAATACATTTATCACAACAAATGCAGATATTATGTTTGGAACATTTGCGTGTTATGTTGTTCCTTGGTCAACAAATAAATATTCCATTGTGGCTAATAGAATTGTAGTAAGACACACATTTCCGCGGAACCTTATTGAAAACTTTGTTGCAGATTTAGATAATGGTAGTAAATATGGTGAAAAAATAGCATTAATAAACAACCACAAAAGATATCCTAATGACAAACAACCTGCTGTAATTATAAGTCGATTTCCATATGGAACAGATGAATTATTTATAAATGGGCCGTTTGTTCAATATATGAAGCATCATTTTCAAAAGGCATTAATTCAAGTTGCATTTGTTGGATCATTTCGTACTATAAAATATTCTTTCAAAATCGCGAATATTCCACCAGATTTAACAATATTTAATATACTGGAAAAATTTGAGAATGATATGTCATTTTTACATAATGATAATGTTACCGTAGAGCGTATCAAACAATATATTAGTATTGTTACACAAATTAGAAAAATGAATATACTTCCACCATGTTTAAATGCACATATAGATAGTTTTACAGATGACATTGCTACCCATATTTATAATAATTCTAAAAGAATGAAGTTTGCATGTATTGAAAAAATAGTTTCATTTGAAGAAATAACACTTCCAGCAGAACTAAAAAATTCACGTAGAACACCTAAAAGTGTGCGTGCACATCATAGACCTAAACGAGTACGTACACACCGCCGACGTATATCTAAACGTCGGGCAAATTAAGCCAAAAATGAATAGTGCGTCTAATTAAAATAATGTACTAAAATAAAAACATGATAAAATCATTGCTTACAACTGAAATATTGAAAGATTTTGGAGCACCAGATGCAAAACGAAATGTATTACTTAGTTGTGCAATATTTAAAATGGCACATTCGTATAGATTCTTTGGCAAATATGAAAATAATATAATTAATCTTATTACACATTTACCGACATTTACGAAATTAGTTTTATATGTTGATATGACTACAGAATATTTAGTACACCATTCTAAAATCGCGAGCAACCCTTATATTAGAATTGTGAAATACAATGTTCCAAGTTTTCATATACAATTAGATGGAAAAAAATTTCATGATGGTGCATTTGGAGTGATTATGCGTTTCTTGCCATGTTTTGAACCATTTCCATCTGGAATACAATATGTATGGTCAACTGATATTGATATGGACTGTAATACATTTAATACTGGAGTTATTAAAGCATTAGATGAATATAATGCAGATATTTTAGTTGGAATGGTGCCATGTAATAGCGTTCCATGGTCAATATATTCTCGTTTATTTGTGGGTGGTAAATTATTAACAAAACGACAATTCCCATTAACACTACTTAATGAATTTATTACAAATTTGGATAATGGTACGTATACTGAAATAATTACACAAACTAATAAATATACAAATCTGCATCGAAAAATAACTGGCAATAGTCGGTCTCCACTTGGAATTGATGAATTGTTCCTTAATGGAATATTCAGACATTATGTATTGATGTATTCTATGAAAGTATTAATACATGATTTTTTAGGATGTGGTAATATATTAATGAAACTCATCGTATCTTCAAACTTATCACCAGAGTTTATTGAAAATGCAAAGATAAAAATTAAACAAGTATTTTATAATTTTGAATGGGATGCCATTCAAAATATGAATAAGATAACAAAGCTACGTATTAAGGAATACATTGATCTTGTGTATGATTTGCGAAAATATGTTACATTTCCAAAATGTTTTAATGATTATATTAACAGTTGGCCAAAAGATATTGTTGAAGCTATTTTTACAAATAATTCAAAAATGAATTTTCCAGGGATTGTAAGACTTATTCCATCAAATGAACTTATGTTATTAAAAGATGCACCTAAAAGCGTTCGCACCAATGCACCTAAAAGCGTTCGCACCAATGCACCTAAAAGCATTCGCACTAATGCACCTAAAAGCGTTCGCACCAATGCACCTAAAAGCGTTCGCACCAATGCACCTAAAAGCATTCGCACCAATGCACCTAAAAGCATTCGCACCAATGCACCTAAAAGCATTCGCACCAATGCACCTAAAAGCGTTCGCACCAATGCACCTAAAAGCATTCGCACCAATGCACCTAAAAGCGTTCGCACCAATGCGCCTAAAAGCGTACATGCTACATAATATTTCAATGTGAATTGAGGCTAACTAACAGTTTTTTCATGTATTCTGCATCAATTGTTCCATCGTGTTCGCGTGCATCTCTAAACATATTCCCTCGCGCGCTCATAAATGTTCCCGATTTTGTAAAGATTCCAATCATATAGGCGGGTTTGCTACTTGACGTAGATCCAATATAACATGTTCGCCGCCACTTCATTCCGCTTGCTGAAATAATCTCACCTCCTAAAATATCACCATTATAGCTATATAATTGTTTATCAACCCCATATTTAACGATTCCTATAATTTCAGTATATCCAGCAATATCTTTAACATGTTGGCCGATATTTACGGCATTTAGTGGCACAATACCCCAACCTGCCACATCAACCAGTGTATCAGGATGCAACCCCTCTTGTTCATCAATTACATCCGTGTCCTGCATTCCAATCGCGCCAGCAACCGCTTCATACCACCATTTATACATTTCATCATCAGCAATTTCTTCATAATCTCTGAATATAGCAAGCCCAATACGTGAACGCACTGGTATAATGCGGTTGGATGTTGTTAAACAATATAAACGTGTTTGACATCCTTGCACAGCAGCAGAATGAATTACCGCCGCAACTGGCATCCATCGCGATTCGTGCAAAATTAAATGTGATCCAGAAACAATCACACCATTATATGAATAAAGTCTGACTCCACCACCATTTAATTTGTATGTTGATTCAACCACACCACCACCCGATAACACGTCACCAATTTTAACGTCGTAAATCTTTTTAATGTTTCCATTTGCTAATAACACTTCAGTTGATGCATCAAAACAAAATTCTGATGCCATACCCGCACCAGCACCTACTGCCGCAATTACTGACAAAATCAGTGGAATTACTGGCAACAGCGCGAAAAACAGGAAAAATATAAGTGCTACTAATACACCTAAAATAATCATAACCACATTTTTAACGAAATCATAAGCACTGAAAAATCCCTGCACCATTGATATGCCCATGTAAACCGCTGCAACACCAGCAGCATTCATGCGAGCAGTTGCTGTTGCAAGTCGCTGCATACCCATTCGCAATTGTAAAAACGTATTCTGATATCTATTAATAACAGTTTGAATAATTGCTTGAAGACCATTAAATAAGCGTTTAGCAGTGGAATTTGCAACACTTACACTTGCAATGCTTTGGTCCGCACTTGTTAACAGTGTTGACATAATTGCACGCGCTGGTGCAAATACTGTCGTTAATACAGATGCAGCAAGTCGTGAAGTACAATAACTAAAATTTTCCCGTGCATCCTTACCATATGATGATGCTGTAAACATAACAACAGGATTGCAACGATTTGCTTCCCAATCACCCAAAACATCTAAAGATTTGAAATACAATATGATTTGGGCCAAAATGAATACCCATAAAACGCTCAGCACTAAAAACCAAATCATTTATGTATGTGTTTACATTATAGCAATTTAATTTGATTCGTCATCGGAATCCTCCGCAGGTGCATCAACATTTCCAATGAAAACGCCACCAGAATCAACAAGTATTCGGCGCATTTGTTCAAATGCATTGCGAATAGTATCATATGGCACACGAACAGATGTTGATGTAAATGATGCCATATATGTTGGTGGTGCAATACATGTTATAGGAATACCAGCTGCAATACACGCTTCTTGTATGATTTTGACGCCATTAATATCAGTAGATTGCATCTGAAATTTCACTGATGTAGTAATTGTTTCTGGTTTGATCCTTTCGGTAATTTCTGCAGTAAGTATGTCGTATGGAATGACTGTAGTATGAGGTATTGGTGTACCATCTAAAATTGCATCATATGCCGTTTTATCTTCCGTATATAGAGGCCAAATAACATCTTCATATATCTGATGTTGAACATCTGGCTCAGTTGATAATGCTTGCACTAAAGATGCAATTTTTTTAGCTTTATAGTATTTTGCAAGCGTTTCCGCAACTTCTGATGGAGGCATTTGACGACGCGATAAATCAACATTTCGTGTCTCTTCATCCACTTTAACAACAATTGCTGTTGTAACTTGACCAAGTTTTAGTTTTTTGAATGCTTTAAGATTTCGTTTTGACATTTCGGGAAGCTTTATAATGCAATTTGTCCCAGGATATTCAGGCAAATCACCGATTATTCCAAAATCATGTATTGAACGCGGAATTATAGGCACAACTGTTCGTTCTTCCGGTAATTCGTTTATGTAAAACCGATGTTCAACCATGTTCTACTCATGTCAAACGCAAGTAAAAAGCACTTCAGTTTTTGCGAACTACGATATACCAAGATGTGCAAGTTTAGCCGAAAGTTCAGGATATTGCCAAATAGTTTCTTTAACGGGACCTACCCATTTGCGACCATCTGCAAAATTAATTTCAATGTTTGGTTTATCGTCAATAAATACGATTCTACAGGGTAATTGACATGTTAAAATTGTTTTTAGCGCTTCACCGACATTAATTGGAGGTTCCCAATCATATGATTTTCCCCCACCGCAATGGTTTACTCGAATCACTGTATCACTTATAATACGAAAATTCATTTTATGCGCGTATAGTACGTTACATAGTAAAAATGCTATAATTTCAATTTTATGTCACGGCCACTGCGCGGGCACTCAACAATTTAGTTAATTCTTTCATAATAGCTATAACAATGTTATCAGCAACTTCTCCGTTAAATATTTGTCGACCAAATCCCGTGTTGTTAAGTGCAACAAAGGATGAATCGCTGGTTGATGCGTACAAAACTGCGATGAAATGGATACCTTGGGATGGCGAAAACATGACTGATTACCCAGTCGAAACCATTCAAATAACAGAGGGACCATTCTCCATTACTGGTATTGATCCAGCAATTTCCCGCGTAAACATTGCAAGTCCCTATATACATGGGGCGGCATTTGCCTGCCAAAGATGGAGTTATGGGTATTATCATTTTATCGCGGAAACACTCCCAAAAATACTAAGAATTGTTGAACTTGACCAAAAAGTTCCACTAATTTGCTATTATGCAAATTTTCACCCTAAAATCAATGTGCGGTTTATTCCAGAAGTGTTAAAGTATTTCGGCATTACAAACCCGATAATAAATTACCACCCTGGTGTTGTTTATACAGTTCAACATCTTATGACAACAACCGATGTACAATGTGGTATACCCAGCCCGCACGATGTTGCGATTATACGCGCGCATTTGCCAATACGAGCAGAAACTCCTCCGCCAAAAAATGTTGGGATTGTCATTAAACGGTCTGGTCGACCATTGCGTAGCATCTGGAATCATGCTGACATGTATGATGCAATTTGTGCGGCACGGCCGGACTTAGAATGGCATGAATTTGATAGCATGCCCTTTGCCGATACAGTTGAACTATTTTCTCTGGCAAAAGTCATTGTAGCGCCTCATGGTGCTGGACTTGTTAATATGATGTGGACAGCACCTGGGGCCCGCATCATTGAAATCGGTCCTGTTAATGAACCTAACATATGTTATTGGCATCTGAGTTGCCTTCTTGGGCATAATCATACAATTCTTGTCGCACCATCAGATGCATCTGGCCGCCTATGGCCACAAATTGATAAAATAATTAAAAGCATTAGATAATAGTTAACAGACATAATATAAATACAAAATGGGCGGCGAATATGCACTAAGTGTCACGATATTTGATGGAGTGGTTGATAGTACTACATTTTATGACTTTGGCAGTCGCGACGTCGTTAGGCCATATATTGATGAGTTTACATACAATTCGTATGAATATGATGTCATAATGGTCCGTCTCATGAAAGACCAACACACCTTCTATCTTGCAAATGACACACAAAATCTTTTGGCTGTTTCATCGATTATTGCAGCAATTGCACAATGTGCGAAAAATGCGGCAGTGGGAACATCCGCCTTCACAATTAAGTCAGTTGAATTTCATTACATTCAATAGGTGCCAACCGATTTTTAACAGCGGCATTATAAATACGCTGTGTATGGCTTCCAGCGAGTTCCGCATAATCACGAACAAAGACGGATGGACCACCACCTCCGCGCTGTAATATTTCTATTATTCCAGCATTTTCAATTATAAAATTACGTAACACGCGACTACCATTGACTGCAACAGAAGATTTCAACAACCCAGCACGAACATACCCGTTGCCAGTCCATACAAGTGTTGCTTCACTCATCAATTCACCTGTCCAAATACGTACACAATTATCGCATTTTTCATCGATGACACCCAAAACCCGTCCATATTTGGTTTCATCGTCAATTAATATATCTTTAGCAAGTTTAGTTGTTCCGTCAACCATGGCAATCCTTGTTCGTGGACCAATACCAAGAGAATAATCAAGGGATGCTGCGTCACTAATCATTGCAGAACGGTCACCTAAAATGCGATCATGTTCAGCCATAACGGTCGCATCAACGCTTTCATCTTCATCATAATCTGTGAAAACTTGCCAGCCTTTTTCAGATGGTACTGGAATTAACCCAGTCGTTGTATTTAAACATATTAGCGGAATTGTTGTATCCCATGCGATGTTTACGGCGTTAGGATGCTGCGCAGTTGGAACAAATGCACCGTTAAGTGACACATTATGATTACCAGACACAATTATACCATCTAATGCAAACATTGAATATTTTTGATGCATTGAATTGAATTTTAATGTTGACGTAACTACATGTGTGTCACCATTTGGACCAATAAGAGTGTCACCAATCCGAACATCTGCAATACATGTTGGAATAGTAAATGTCGAATATTTCAGATGCACAACAGTTGATGGATGAAAACAGAATGTATCAAGAAACCCTCCAATAGCAGTATTACCAAATGTCGTTGCTGCATTAATTCCTGAAGTTCCCATATAAATAATTGCATAGAACGTCGCATATAGCCGTTGCATCAGCGTTTTCATACGTAAAAATGACATACGCAATTGCATCATAACAGCATATAATTTAGATTGCATACCAGATAAAATCGATGTTGCCGAATTAACAATGTTTGCCATCATTAAACGGATTGATGATAGCGAAGAGATTACGATTGAAAATGTCGAAATAATTGTTCCTAAAATGTCAAACACTGGTCCAAGGTAAACACTTGCTTGCCCTTTGAACATGTGAGTCATACAATAATTGAAATTTTCGCCGGTATCATGCCCATAAAACGCAGCAAATGGCATTATCGATGGATCGCACCTATATTTTTCCCAATTAGATGTCACCTCAGTCGATTGAAACCATAATGAAGCGGCTATTGTTAGACCTACAAACAATATGCTTAATATTATGAGACGAATAATTGGCCATGTTTGACGGCCGGGCGTACTATCCATGACAATAATTGTTATTATATCATCCTATTTTTGGCAACAGCAACGGCACCCAAAAGTTGAAGGCAAAAGTTACGACTGCATTACACAATTAATATGTCAGTTGTAGAATTATACGTAACACCATCACAGTATGCTAAATATGCATCTCAAGTCGAAACACGTAATCCAACAGATTCTGGCTTTGACTTGTATCTTGACCAAGATTACATGCTAAATCCTGGTGAAGTTATTACAGTTGGATTTGGTTTGGCTGCTCCATCGGGCGATACATTCGACGTTCTTCCGCGTTCATCAATTTCAAAAACACCATTTCGCGTTGAATCCCGGATTTTCTCCGAACAGCGATATGATATGCTTCGTATGACAATGCGAAGCATTACACCAGGTGCATCACTTGCTGGAGAAGGGTTACGTTTGTTTCAGCTTGTTCGGCGTGATCTCGCACCATTCGCAGTTAAACTACACATTATTCCTACTTTAAAAATGCGCATTGACCCAGCATATGCATCACAATATACTGCATTACCAACAAAACCTGTTTATTCACTACCAATTCATATGGATTCAAGCGCAACGCTAAAAGCTGGTACCACGATGGTTGGCACTGGTGTAGCTATTGAAGCCGTTGATGCAGATGGTACACAATATGCATCTTATTTGAGATATTATCCAATTTCAAAAGATACTACGAAGACTATCAGACAATCTAATTTTATTGGTGTAATTGATTCTGGGTATCGCGGCCAATTAATGGTGCCGATGGATTATTTTGGTACAACTACTAAATCATGTGAGGGTATGTATGCAAACTTACATCTTGGGGCGGGAATACCATTTATTCCAGTGCTTGTTGATGTACTCACTGATACGGTACGAGGTTCTGGTGGGTTTGGTTCTACTGGCGCCGATTGATTCGTCGCCGCGTCCGCCTAGTATGATGTCGTTTTTTACGTGTTAGATATACACCACATAATCCCCGCAGTACTTTCATTGTCGCAAACGCCACACCTTTGTTACCACCAACAACGTCTCTTGAACAAACCAGTTTATATGAATCTGGACCTATAATTGCATCCAAATAGCCATGCATTAGTTGCGGGTCACTATTACATGTTCCATTATTTGTCAAAACAATAATTGTTGCGTTAAGTTTTTTCATATATCCGAAAAATAACCGCAACTTCTCAAGTCGCTCTTTTCCTCCACATAAATATGTTACAGCATCTTCAATAGTTACCGGCAATAAATGTGAAGCCTCAGACAATATCCGTTTATTAATAGCATCAATACCACCACGTTCAGTAATAATTCCCTCAAACACGGTGAGAGTTCTATCAAAATCAACAACAAGAAAATGGGGCGAAGCGGGACTACTATTAATCCATTTTATTACATAATTCATTTCAGCATCTTGAATACCAGATAATTTATCGTAGTTGTCTGCCTTCAGCGTTCTGAAATAAACATCAGACATTGCTTTATAGTATGTATTTGAATTGCCAATTTTATTTAATAAATTAATAAAATCAGGATGTGAAAAACTAACTTTGACTGGGGTTTCACCACTATCGCCTACTTTTATAACTTTAATGCGTGGACACTGCCGCATCACATTTTTCGTTTGAACCTTCGAATTGTCTAAAAATACAATTTGTGGCCCAACAAGCTTCATTATTTATATATCGGATTTGTTACTAAGCTTGATTTTATTATCAATTAAATTCATAACGCCAATCGCAAAATTAAGATGGTATTTTGCAACACCATAGTTGAATATGTGCGATATAAATGGATCAACACGTTCGTCATCTATAAGTGCAAGAATTGTTTTTGCAATATGGGAATTATGTAATGCGCATTTATGCAAATCACCCTTATTGTATTCTACATAAAGACTTATATGATCATACAAATATTGCTTAACAATCATTCTTAATTTATCGATATTAATGTAAATGTTATGAGATTTATTAAATTCCTCAAAGAATGCATCTGAATTTCCTGTTTGAATTGTAGTAGCTATTAGATCCGTAATATCAAATACAGCATGAACAGACTTGGACCCGCAAATCCCCATTGCAAATTGTTTATTTAATGCATATGTAAAAATGGGTATATTCAATTCGCATGTATACGTAAAATGTCGGAGCAAATCCTTCGCGATCTTGAGATATTTCAAACAAATAGCGGGGCAGTTGCTGGTTCCGTTATGGATGCTTTCCCGACGAAAACTGTTGCAGGTAAGGAATTTATGCGCAACAAACTGAATGATTCATTGGCAAATCTATATGAAGCATCAAAAGCCCCACCAAAACCATCAAAACATTTACTTGATTGGGATACTCTTGCCGCAACAGAATCGGGCATTGCACAAATGTATTCAGACAAAACAACAGATGCAGACAAAATAGAAGAGTTTTATTCAACCGTATATGTTAGCGGAAAATTAGGTTTTTTGAATCGTTTCTCATGGTTTATGTCAACAATGCTTTTTTATTTGCGATGGATGTTGCCAACTATATCTATATTGATACCACTTGTACTTGTTATTGTGTTACCTCTGGTGTTTCTTTCTGGATGGTTTAGTTTGGATGCATTACCAGCGCGATACAAAGACCTTGTTCAATCGCTATTTTCGGACCAATTAAACATGTGGACAAGTAGCGATAATAGTGAATTATCGTGGTTAACGCGCGCGGTTTACATAGCTGGAACTGCATTCATATACGGAAGTGCTGCCTGGACACAAATTGTTGCATCGCAAAAAATCACGCATGTTTGCGCCGATATTCGCGAACAAATCACACAAGTGTGCAAATATGTTAAAGCAGCTGGATATTTCGCAAAAGAACTGTATGATGCAATACCTGAACTTGAATTCGGAATTGTTGAAGCATCAACTGGTCAGATTGCAACAATATTTTGGCGTTTACGGCAAAATGTTGACATCATTCGCAATGTTGTTCGTCGCGTTGGTCAGGCAGATTGTGAAACAACTCTTTACAATATGATTCAGGCGCGCGCTGTATGTCGCGTGAAATTTTCAAAGTCTATACTGAAAATTCGAAAATCATATCATCCAACATTGAAAAAATGCGTTCACAACGATATTTTGATGGCGGCAGGTAAACCAGTTATTATTACGGGACCAAATAAAGGCGGAAAATCAACGATTTTAAAATCTATAGGTATAAATTTGTTATTTTCACATATTTTTGGCGTTGCATTTGGGAGAGTGGCGATGGTTCCGCGCATTTCACGATTGGAAACCTATATTAATATGTATGATACTAATGGAATGCATTCGTTATTTGAGAGTGAAGTAGCTAAATACCGTTCCTTTATAAACCAGCCACCATCACATGGCATAAGCGTATTACTTGTTGATGAAATATTCCATTCAACAAACCCCACAGATGGGGCAATTGCATCAGAAATTGTTTTAGATAAACTATGTTCGTCAACCACATTGGCAATAATTACAACACATTATAAAGAATTGGCAAAAAAGGGCATAGCAATGTGTATAGAAAGTGAAAAAGTTGCAGATAAACTTAAATACACATATAAATTGAAAAATGGTGTGAATGAGGCGTCATCTGTGTTTGATGTACTTGAAACGGCTGGATTAACGGCTTAGGTTAAAAGTTGTATTAACATTGTAAAATGGCGGATAATGTATTAATATTTAATGATGGTACTGGTGTTGTAATTGGAACAATTACCAGTCGCAATGATGGTGACAGTTCTAATGCGATTCTGACCAATAAATTATTGGGATTATCACATACGACCGACACAAATTGCATATGTGTTGATATTGGTGCCGCGCAAGGGTGGTGGACAGCACTTGCAACAAAATGTGGATATACAACTCTTTCATTTGAGCCTGATGCATCTGGTGCAGCTCTTTTCAAACAAAACATGCTGGATAATAATCTCGCGAGTAAGATTATTTTAATGGAATGCGCTATTTCAGACAAAACATGTATACAAACCATGCGCACATGTGGTGAAAGTAGTTATTTAGGTAAACATGCATCTGAATCAAATACGGAGGAAACATTTATTGAAAAACAAATTACAACAATGCGATTCGAAGAAATTTTCAATGGAACTATTATACCATTTTTAGATGCAACTATACACATTCCTCTCATGAAAATAGACACTGAAGGCCATGAACCCGGTGTTATTGATGGCATGATATCAATGTTAGAAGCTGGGCGTATACATAATATTATAACAGAATTTACCACATATTGGTATGGAGAAACTCGCGAAATTGCTATCGTAGAAAGTGAAGCACTTATGCGAAAAATTGCCGCATATTTACCATATATTTACATACTAAGTCGAAGGGGTAGTATATTGTATTTTGGACCAATTAAAGCATCCCATTACAAACATATATGTAGCATGTTGTATGATAGGCATTTACAAGTTGATGTGGCGTTTCTATCGAAGCCAATAGATGCGAGTTATGGGTTGACTGTTATTGACATTGATAAAACAGATTTAAGGAAGGAGTGCGGGTTGGATGCATCTGATAAAGTCGAATGACATGCCAAATGTTTTCAATGACTGCAGCCGAGTTTAGTTTGTATCTTGGTGTAATTATTGTTGTTAGTATGCTTGGACTTGCATTTTGGGTCTGGACACAAATACGCGACTTGCAACTAAGCTTTAAAACCCTCGATATGACAACTAATAAGTTGACAAATCGCATACGTGATAATGGTACATCTGCAGTTACAGGCCCGCCGACACAAGTTGACGCAATTGCACCACAAACTGAACAAGTAAACATTCCCGAGAATGATACCGACGACATTGCTAACGAATTTAACAATGTAAAGGATATTGAAGATGCTGAAGTCGCCGAAGATGCTGAAGATGCTGAAGTAGACACAGATGATGTATTAGAGGTCGCTCCAGCAGATATTGACGGCATCATGAATGATATTACAGAGGTTGAGGCCGAAGAAACAACCGATGTAATACGAGAAACACCAATTGAAAATGCACCAGATTACAAGAAAATGAAGCTTGGAGATTTAAGACGCATTGCTGAAGAAAAAAAGGTTAATGGCTACAAACATATGCAAAAAAACGATTTAATTGATGCATTAACCGCACTTTAATTGCGCTTAAAATAATTCTAAATATTTTGCAAATGTATGCACGTGTTCCACCAACATTAGCTGGTTGTAAACGAACCGTCGATAACCGCGAAGCATGTCCTCCACGCATGTCTGATGGTCGCGCGTTTACCGATTATCGCCCACGTTGTGCATCTATGGTTACATCATTAGCTGGAACTTATGGAAATGAACAAACTCGTAATTGGCTAACTTCTAATGCGGAGTCATTAATTGCTAACGCCCGTCAATTATCACTTCATATGAATGCATGTAGTTGCACTGGTGAAACGGCAATAATGGCAAACGGTGATGTTGTGCCTGAGAAAACAACGACGGTTTGCACTGCAGATTCATGTAGTGTAGCAACAGTTGCACCGGGTGGTCTTGGACAAGGTCGTAGGTATACAACGGATCGCACCGATACTACAGGCGCATATTTATCGCGCATTCCTGGACATATGGATCTCACATTTAAATCACGCGGTGTTATTGGATTACCGGCAAGTTGTGCAACGGATGATGATTTAGATGTTGCATGGTCAGGTTTTGCTGCAGGTATTCCGACTCCTGCCCAACAATTACGCGGTCGTCATTAAAATTGAAATTGTCTGATTTTAAGTATTTTTAACATATCAACCTAAAAATGCCGGCAATTCAAAGTTTTACCCAAGCGATTACGCTATTTGACCTTAAATACAAATTTAACGAAAAAGATGCTGTTCCGGAGAAATACGTGATGTTTAAAACTACAGATAATGATGTATTTCTGATTGTAAAATCAGACGATAATCAAATTTATATAATAGATATTGCCAAAGTACAGTCAACTGAATATGTCAAAGATGTTGGTCAATTTGTAGTATACATGAAGGATGATACACAAATTGTGATTAAAATCAATGAATTTTCGATTGAAAATGTGAATGAACATGTGCGTCATTTATTGTATGGTGAATTGCTGTACTATTGCTCCTAAAAATTGAAACCCTGATTTTTTAATTATATATGGAATTAAATACTTCTTTACCCTTTCATTGTCAAACTGACAACATGGATGCAGAGTGGACTGATGTCAAGGCTTCCGTTCCCCGTGAGAAGCGGGCTGTCCCGAAGCAGTGCTGGAATGGCCCAACTTGCCGGTACTTCACTCATGGTGATCGGTGCCGGTATGGTGGGCATGTGGCTCACTTGGGTGCAGCTGCGTATGCTGTTGCACTCGCAGCAGCTGCACCTGCTGCACCTGTTGCACCTGCTGCACCTGTTGCACCTGTTGCACCTGCTGCTGTGCGGCGCGACGTGTTCTCCGCAGCTGCTGCGGCGGGCATCAAGGATGCCATGCCGATGACGGTGGTAACCCCACCCAAGGCAAAGGCGGCTCCCAAGCCGCCTGCAGCTCCTGCGCGAGTGTCGTACGCTTCTGTAGCGTCCAGGGTCATGCCAGTGAAGGACTTGTCGACCGCTTTTGAGATGGTGGCCGACGACGGTCTCACGCGCATCACCATTGACGGGCATTGGGGTGATCTGGTCGAGTAAAAACCGACGCAGTTTTTTATTAAGCAAAAAATTGAAATCATATTATTTTTATTGTTATGTGAATTAATGAAACATTTACTGCAGTAATTTCTTGCGCATAAAATGTATTCCTACGTAACTCTACACCCTTTGTCGAAGGAGGAGAAGGATGCAGATGCTGCATTCTTCAAGGAGATGTTTGAAGTAGACGAGTTTAAGTGCGACAGTCCCGCGGATTATGCTGCGATTAAGAAGGAACTTGCTCACAAGCAGGCAACGTTTTCCAAGGCAGAGTTCTGGAACGCGCGTGTTGCTGAAACGGATGTTGCCTACAAGGCAACACTGGATCGGATTGAGCGCGATTATGTCTACATGATTGAGGGCGCATGGAGTGCACAATTTAGTGTCATTTACGCAGATGTAGAACGTGAGCCGACGATTCGCGAGAAGGAGCTAATGCTCTTTGGCTATGAGATTCGTGATGACGTAGACTATAGCAGCAATGATGATAAGAGCTGCGAGGAGTCTGGTGATTCTGGTTTCTCTGATGAGGATGTGTCTGACGATGCGTATTAGCCAAGAAACATTTTTTTAAAATCTTCCTTGGCTTATAAATGACTGATTTTTCAACTGAAACTGCGGCAGGAAAGATAATTATTGAAGAAAGCGGTTCAATTATAATAATCGGACAAAATCGCAAATATTCAGTACCACAATACATTTCATGGATTGCAGCGGCGCCTGCAACTTGTGGTGAAAGTTGGGCTGGTTCTGGGCTTCCTTTTCCTAATAGACACATTGCATATGATACACCGGAAGCATTCAAGGGTCGAATTCGTTCTGCAGATGGACGATTTACAATAAGACTAAAGGGAATACCAAATGCATTTTATACAGGATTAGGTTCAAGTTATGTTCCACCACATATTCGACTTGATTTTGTTCCAATTACACCATCAACTGTTGCAACGGCAATCAGAACATATGTTGAACTTACCACAGGAATACCATTTCGTCTGCTAACTGACCCAGACCAAAGAAAAAATGTGATGTTTTACGCAGGAAATGATTTGATGCCAATACGAACCGCTGAAGAAACACTTCGAGATTCAGCATATCCAACAGATACAGCACATAAAGGAACATATGTTGCACCAGTAGATTTTTGGGGAGCCGTTCCACGTCATTAAACGGCCTAAAATGTTTAAATTTGTAATAAGTAATGAGTATTACATTTCGAACTGCGGGAATCGATATTGGTCCAAAAAATCTTGGATTTGCACTATTAGAGTTCAAATTTTTAGATGAAGTGTTGACGATTGCACCAGTGTTATGGGGTAACTGGAATGTGATCGAAAACCGGCCAAGCATCGATGTCGCTAAAGATGAAGCAGCATGTGAAACATATTGTTGTGCATCTGTTCGTAAATCCGGCAAAGATGAAAAAGTCTGCGGAAATCGTGCGGCATTCTCATATAAATTGAGTGAATATTATTGCAAAACACATGCGCAGCAATTAATTAATACATATGCAAAAAGTGGCAAAACTTTGCTATTTTGGGATGGACCATTATCAATTTCAATGTTACGCAAAGCATGTAAAGCAAAAGGTGTGGTACCGTTACCAACACGCAAAGAACAACTTATTAAGTCGCTCGCTGAAATTTTTATTTTTTCGGCAAATGTTTCTAAAGTTATTAATTCCATTATTGATCCAACAACACCACGTAGAATTACCGATAAAGCACCAAAAAAACGAAAAGCAACACTTGAAGAAATTGAATATGGTGCTGAGTGTTTTATTAAAGAACGACCAGAGTTTTGGACATGTGAAGGAATACGTATAGAAAATCAAGGCGCAGCCCAAGGTGCTTCAACCAAATCTCTTCAAATAATGTTATATACGCTTATCAAACATGGTTATTATAGTTCTGGACGTAATATACCAGTTAGTTGTATAAATGCTGACGATAAAACAGCAGAATATTCTGGTGCGATTGTTGCTGAAAAAGGTGCAAAAGGATATCATTCGCGTAAAGAACAGGCAATTGAAATGACGAATGGATTACTTAAAAAATACAACATTGATGAAAAATGGACTACGCTATTTAGCGAAAACGCAAAAAAACGAGATGATATGTCAGATGCATTTTTGATGGCTTATAGATTAGGAATGAGTTATTTACGACGAGATGGATTAATTGGACCAACACCTGTATTGGCGCCCACTCCAGCGGTCGAAACTCCTCCTGAAATTTCACTGGTTAAAACACCAGAACCTAAAAAACGTGGAAAAAAACGCGGGCTTGTTGCAAAAAAACCGATTATGCCACACGCAATACATCAAGGAACAACAAATAAACATAAAAAAAATTGAAGGGTTCTTGCGACAACTAAAAATATTATAACGTAAAAATGTCATCATTAATGAACATAACACAAGTAGAATACCTAAAGTGGCAAGAAATACAAACGAAGATCGCATCAGAAGTAAGAGAAGAACCATTTGATATATCAACAATTCGCACAATCGGTGGACTTGACATTAGTTATTCTGTTGAAGATGAATCGTGTGCAATTGTTTCATATATTATTTGTTCATGGCCCGATATGGCAGTTGTTTATGAAAAATCTTACCCAATTACAATTACTGTTCCATATACATCAGGATATTTGGGGTTTCGCGAAGTTCCTCATTATATTAATGCAATACGTGCGGCAGAAGCAGAAGGAATACCTAAACCAGAAGTATGTCTAATAGATGGGTTTGGACAATTTCATAGTCGTGGAGCTGGAAGCGCATCACATCTTGGTGTAATTGAAAATATTAGAACTATCGGAGTGGCGAAGAAGATAGCGAAGAAATATGCAAAACATGCAGGTATTATTGAAGATGATGCAAAATGTTGTTACGCATTAGCTTCAAGTGATACAACAAAACGAATGATATATGTTTCCATCGGTCACAAAATTACATTAGATGTTGCAACCGAAATTGTAAAGATATGTTGCATCTCGCGCATTCCAGAACCCATTAGACAGGCTGATTTACGATCACGTGAAATGTTGAAAAGTGCACCCGAGGCCCCGCGTTTAGCGAAATAAATAGTTAAGCTAAAGGTGAATTAATCATTGTAGTGTAAATGGAGCCAATTGATTTTAAGACTTTTGATGATTTAAATGTTGTCAAAGACCTACCAACAACTGTTACTATCGATGATAGTGCAATGATGGGTGCAGAATCATTTTTAAATCTGGATAAATTAGGCGAAAACAACGATGCTACAACAAATATTAATCAACTAACATCAGATATTAATACTCTTCAACCAATCGAATTAGAACCTATAACAAGTATTGCGGGTGAAGCGGCTATTCCCATAGGTAATACGATTAACCTTGTTAAAGAAGAAGCAATTCCACTGTTTGAACCCACAACTTTTGCACCAGCTCCTGTACATGAACCAGTTATTAGTAGTGAAGATGAACTGATGAAAAAAGGAAATTTACTAACACGTATTAAGAATTTACGTGAAAAGAAGGGTGTCGAACAGCTGCGTCAAGTTGGAATGTCATCACCGTTGCGTGACATTCAGTATGAACATGATCGTATGATAACCGAATACAAACGCGCTAAATTTGTTATGAAATGGCGCAATCGTATCAAGAGTGGTGCAACAAGTACACAATTCATCACGAAACGTATGCCCCGCCTTGGAATAAAACTTGATGGATTTAGCGAAAAAATAGAAATGGATATGGATGAAGGTGAATACGACGATGATCTTGAAGATTTTTATGACGAAATGAAAGATATTGGTGATTTGCCGGCATGGTTGCGTTTGGCAATGGGGGTTGGTGGAGCTGCATTCATGGTGCATCTGAGTAATACAATGATGAAGACAGAACAACCAGGTATTGATGAAATTGCAGCAAGTAATCCAGAATTAGCCCGTAATGTTGCCGCGACTATTGCATCACAGGCAGGCGCACCAATGACCGCGCATTTTCCAGCAAATAGAGGACCAGCAGTTGCGGCGGCTGGCGCAACCGGTGCAAATGTGACTACTGCGGCAGCCGCAGGTGCACGAGTAACAGGTGTTACACCTGTCAAACGCCGTGAGATGCAACCACCAGCCGATGTTGATGATATTTTAGGAGAATCGATGCCAGCTATGACTAAAAACATAACAGTTCCATCCGGTTCAGCAATGCCTTCGTTATCCCATTCCTTTCGGTCAACACCAGTAACCCATGGTATTTCGAATGGTACAGGGATACATATGGATGTTGATAGGGCATCAGTGCATAGTGGAGGATCAACACGACGAGGACGGCGTTCACAAATGCCTACTGGTAGTGCTGCAAATATAGATATTTAATTCGTTAAGTCCTCCTAATGTATACATACTACATAATATATAAACAATCCAATGCAAATCACCGATATTGTTACTATACCAACACAATAACCTGTCCATTTAACCATATCATAAATTGTTGATATTGACATTGTTTCATCGTTTATTTCTACGTACGTTGAATCTCCGTCCATTATTGTTGTTAATTCTTATCTTATAAATTATAACATATTTCAATTTTCGCAATTTTCGGAAAGGAATTTTATGGCAGATTGTGTGCCTGCATCAAGTAGCATTTTTCGTTCACTTATTGACAAATCAAATTTCAAAAATGGAATACTATTAACTAATACAAAAAGTGTTTGTGCCTTATAATTACGATTTATATTGCTATACATTAATGCTGAAATAATTTGAGTAACATATGATGCAATATCTGTGATTTCTGTACATTCATCCGATGTTTTGTCGATTGATATACCTAATACATGTTTTCTTTCTTCAACGGGAACATATACTATTGGATAATTGTTGTATATACCACCATCAATTAATAATCGATTTGCATCTGGCATTTGTACAGGTGTTAACCATCCTGGTACTGACATAGTAATTCTTAATCCTTGAATAACTTGCAAATGTGGTGTTGTTTTGTGCGATAGTTTAACAGGTAATAATTTATTCAAATTTGTAGCAAAAATATTAAATTCACACCCAGTTTTATCATATAGTTCTTGAAATGTTATTGCTTTGTTGACTGCTTTCGATTCAAATATTTCCCTAAGGGTTTGAATAAAATGATCGCCACAATCTACTCCAAGTGATTCAGTTACATTCAATAAATTATCAACTTCAATATGCTGAAAGCGTGTTAAATCAAATGTTTCAAGGAATATAACCAATTCTGGTATTGTATATCCAATTAACATTAAAGCAATAATCAATGCACCTGCGGATACACCATAGTATGATTTGATATCCGTTAACATACCTGAAGCATCAAGAACAGATAATGAACCAATAAATGATAATGCGCGTACACCTCCACCACTCAACACAAGAATTTTGGGCTTCATTTTGACACATATATTTCATTAAAAAAATACATATTAGAACACGTTTAGTTGGTTAGACGTGATGTCCCTATTGTCCCAGAAATAAAGCAGTACTTCTAATGTTGCTTAATTTCGGAACAGTCGAATATGTTGTAAAATGACCAGAATCAACCAACGCCAATTGTGCTGGCGCGGGCGCATACGCTGGTGCTGACGCTGATGCAGTACCAATAACATTTTTAACAAAAGTTGGTTCATAAATAGATGCACGAATAATTCCAATAAGGTTTTCGCGTGTCATGCTATTGATATCACCCAGTTTTTCAAACCATGATGTACCCGTTTCAATTGTTTTTAATAGCATTACAATGTGAACTAAATCATCTTTCGTAAGAGAATCACCACCACGAGCTAATTGTTTTTTGGCAACAAGAGTTGCAGCCAATAAATCGGTCATATATGGTTCCATAATCGCAGTAGTGCGCGAATCTCCGATAATTTCACGCTGTAATGACATGATATTGGAAGTTGTTTCTGCAACACGTGCATCTCGAGCAACTGCAATTGCCGTACGAGTCTCTTTAGTAGGCTTTTTTTGCGCAGAATTGGATTGTCCCATTTATGTTAAAAAATCACCTAAATCTAACGGTTCTACTTCAATTTTCAAGTAATTGGAAAATTCTTTCTAATATCACAAAGAATATTACAATAAGTCCAAAATAGCCAGCAAATTCAGAACCTGTAGCAGCATCCAATTCCGCAAGCTTTTCTGCATCTTCTTCCGTAAAATTATATTCATTTGACTCAATGCAGCTTGAGTAGATAAACTGCATATTCTTCAATTTTGTTGCCCAATCTAATGGCCAAGCCAATTTATTCTATTGAAAAAAGCTGCTAAAGCAGCTTTTTTCTTCCCCGAATAAATTGGCTTAGCCAATTTATTCTATTGAAAAAAGCTGCTAAAGCAGCTTTTTTCTTCCCCGAATAAATTGGCTTAGCCAATTTATTCTATGTATATTACCAAACTATCTGAAAATGGATAATGGCCCACATTTTCATATCAAATCGATATATGAAAAGCGTGCATTGCGTGATGCAACCCGCTTAAAAGCATACAATGCTATCCTAAAACGTGTTTTCAATAGAATTTCGTATACTACTAAAGTTAATCCAGACCAAAATACATGCGCATTTGTTGTTCCAGAGTTTATTCCAGGATTTCCTATGGTAAATGTTGAAGATGCATCAACGTATATTATTTTGCGTTTGAACGCATCTGGGCTTGATGTGACATATACACGTCCAAATGTATTGTATATATCATGGGCAGTGCACGATACTGTATATAATAAAGAAATGAATCCATTTGCGTCTGTATATAACATGACGGGCGTGACTGCTGAAACAGCATCCGCGGAATCAAGTATGGTTGGCGAAACCAAAGAAATCACTCCAACAACAACTGTTGAAGATTTATTACCAATTAAATCGAAGAAAGTTACGACATCAGTTAAAAGAGTTGATGAATATATACCAACGAAATCGTTCTACTAGTTGAAAGAAGGTAGTCTACGGTACACAATTATGTAAGCTTATGTCCCCCTTAGAAGGTCAATTATAAATATCAAAAATAAACCTATCATAATAAACATAATTATGTCAGTTGCTTGCTTTGTTGGATCAGGTTGAGCATTTTTCGCCACTTCCACAGCATCTAAGCGATTCATTATGTCAACTAATAGCGAATACACTTGTTCTATAGTAACAGGTTTAGCAGGCGATTGTGTTACATATGGTTTTTGTACCGGCATCGTCTGCTTCATAAATGGTAATGGAGGTTCGGGTTTTACACACACTTGCTGATGCGGTTGTTTCCAACTCATATACTGTTCTGTAAATCCGATATTACTGTCACCAAGCATATATGAATCTTGTGAACTTTTCGTGACATCAAATGGTTCGTTTTGAATAATAGAGCAGCCATTAACATTACCAGTACGCGAACCTGTACCTATTCTAAGCGATGTCGATTTCATTATTTTTGCATCTGATGGGGCGTTGATTGCATCTTCTATTTGACGCGTATAATCACTACTATATTGAGCCAAATGCGACTCGGTGAAAGCTTCAGATAATGAAGCACCTACAGACATTGCTGTATGTTTAATATCATGGCTTATAAATAAATGAGTGGCTTAAGTGGTTTAGCTGGTCCGGTGATTACTCCATTGTCGCCGCCACCTGGGTGGGAATGGGCACATTCAATCGGAACAAACCCACTATTTGCTGCAGGATTGGTATTGATGCTAAATTTAGGAGGACGTTATCTATCGATGGACATTAGTAAATCACAAGAACGCATTTTATCACATCCATTAACGCGACGTATAATTCTATTTGCAGTTATGTTTTTAGCAACGAAAAATATACTATTAGCATTATTGCTAACTGTTGTAATTTCACTTATATTTTTCAATTTCTTAAACGAAGATAGTCCATTTTATTTGTTTTCAAAACATACGGTTGAACCATCTCCAAGCAATAATATTGATAATATTCAGGTAATGCCAGAGCCTCAACCGCTATTTTCATAATTCTGTAGAATTCGCTACTATTAGTGGCGAATTCTTTCTTGAATAAATTGGCTTTGCCAATTTATTCTGTAGAAAATTGAAAGGTATCTTAAGCCTTTTTAATAGATCTAAAGATGGCGCATGGACCCGATACGGTTAAATTATTGTCGCGCATTAGCGCGATTGATAATGGAACATTAGATGTCTCTTGGTTAAAAATAACAAGTCTTCCGGAACTGCCTGAAACACTTACACATTTAGATTGTCATAATACACAACTAAGTGTTCTTCCGAAGCTGCCTGAAACACTTACATGGTTAGCGTGTTATAATACACACCTAAGTGTCCTTCCGAAGCTGCCTGAAACACTTACATGGCTTCATTGTTTAAATACACAACTAAGTGTCCTTCCGAAGCTGCCTGAAACACTTAAAGAATTATATTGTTTAAATACACAACTAAGTGTCCTTCCGAAGCTGCCTGAAACACTTAAACATTTAGATTGTTCAAATACACAACTAAGTGTCCTTCCGAAACTACCTGAAACACTTACATGGCTTAATTGTTCAAATACACAACTAAGTGTTCTTCCGAAGCTGCCTGAAACACTTACATGGCTTAATTGTCCAAATACACAACTAAGTGTCCTTCCGAAGCTGCCTGAAACACTTACACATTTATATTGTTCAAATACACAACTAAGTGTACTTCCGGAGCTGCCTGAAACACTTAAACATTTAGATTGTTCAAATACACAACTAAGTGTCCTTCCAATACTGCCTGAAACACTTAAAATATTATATTGTTCAAATACACAACTAAGTGTTCTTCCAATACTGCCTGAAACACTTAAAATATTATATTGTTCAAATACACCATTAAAACTTTTGCATAATGATGGTGAAAGTATTGCAGACTATAGTAAACGATGGGATGACTGGCGTGCTGAACAAGCATGCATCAAGCGTTGTAGAGAAAAATGTTGGACATTTAGAGATGAATTATTTGATTCTGTAGAATTCTCCACTATTAGTGGCGAATTCTTTCTTGAATAAATTGGCTTTGCCAATTTATTCTGTACAAAAATTGAGCGTCATTGCAAAAATTCAAAGCTATACATTATAATGGCGAGTGCATCTGATGGTTATCCACTGCCCGCCAAGAAGCGACATTGTCCTTGTTCACATTGCACACCAATGACAGGATACGTTCGAATAATTCAGCCAATCGAAATTGCGCCGATAAAATTATGGCATCATGAAGAATATGTACCATCAACATTAGAAACAATTGTTAATTCTATTCGAAACTCGTCTATTGTACCCGTCACACATAATATGCGTGAACATGTAGATTATGAAATTTTGCCAGAGAATAAATTCTCCCTACCTTTCACCGGCAAAATTATGGGATTCTTGCAATATATGTATAGCGGCAGTCAAGACCGCCAAAAATGAAATGTATTTTAAATACAAAAAAGACTATTAAGCATAAATTATGGCGGCTATTAAACGAATTACGCGGGAAGTTGAAGAACTTGTGAAAAATCCCCCCGAAAATTGCAGTGCTGGACCTGAAAATAAAGACGATATTTTCCGTTGGACTGCAACAATAATTGGACCAGCAGATTCACCTTTTGCTGGCGGTATTTACAAGCTTAAAATCTTCTTTTCAACCGAATATCCCTTCAAACCCCCACAGGTTACATTTGAAACAAAAGTATATCATCCCAATATTAATGATGCTGGCGGCATATGTTTAGATATTCTTAAAAAAGCATGGTCACCGGCACTTACTGTTCAAAAAATTCTTCTATCAATTTGTTCACTGTTAACTGACCCCAATCCAGATGATCCTCTGGTACCGGAAATAGCAAGTCAATACAAATTTAATCGAGCTGAATACATCGCAACTGCACAAGAATGGAACCGTCGGTACGCTATGTGAATTCCGCTAAATACATATACCCAACATATTTACTTACATTAATGCTTTCGCATGCTGTTTGTATATGTTTTACTACATCGTCGATAAACACGACCCTTTTTAACGAATTCTCATAATTTTCATTTATCTTATCCAATATGTATACAATTGCATCACCTTTATTGTTTCCATGTCCATTGTAAAATATACCATTTTGATTAGCAATTATTGAATCTTTACACCAAGGAATATTTAAAATGCCGATTTAAAGAAGTTGTACATATTTAGAATAAGCCTCTTGAAAATCTGTGGCATTTCTTCTCTTCGGGGAAGTGAGTACTTTATTGTGCTAAAGATTTTTAAAATAAATTCTTAAAAAGCATGGTAGCTAAAAAGCAAAATTACCCATGTTTTAAATATTCTTGTGAATATTTTTATATAAGCTTTTGTATAATTTAACACCTAAGGTGATAAATTATATGAGAGAAAATTTCCTGAAACTTTTCAAATAAAAGTGGAAGGAAAGGCATTCACTCTATTTCAAACTTAGAGAAAAAGCTTGCCTATCACATTGATTTTACACTAAAGAACATTTATTATGTCGGCATTTTAAATCTTCCTTGGTGTAATACCAATATCATCAACATGTCATTCTGTCATTTCAATCATATCGCCACTTCTTGCCGTCAATGCTACAATCATGTTTCCTGCATCTTCAACATCTTGCATAAATTTATACAATCCATATTCATCTGTATGTTTTGCTGCCAGCGCGCCAACTTTTTCATTCCACTCGCGTAATGATGCATCATCCGCTGCTTCGTGCGAACCATGTATTTCTAAATATTTTTCGTATGTATTTTTCCACCAGGTTGGATGACCGATGCCATCGAATTTAAATACAGTTTCATCTAAATCAAGCACAACTAACGTTCCAGGTATTATATGTTCAATAACATCTGTAAAACTTGTAATAGTTGTATACGTTGACATATTATGAGAAGCTTATGCTATTAATTTATTGTGTTTCATTTTTAGTCAGCATATGTGCGCACGTGCATGCATTATAATGCTTTAACAAATGTCATAATTGCATCATGATCAAGCAATCCTTGATATCTGACCGGCTCAGCACCACCTGGTGCATACATTACATATGTTGGAAAACCGGTAATTTGCACAGGTTTACCTTGACCATATGGTGTGTTCAATATGACTTGCGTAGTATTTTCTCCACCAACAACTACTGGAGTTAGTATTACTTTATTACTATCCAGTTCAGGATCAATGATATCAAAATATAGGTGTCGATCTGCATCTACAACAGAACCTTGCATATTTTTCATTAATTCGCTATATGTTGGTAAAGCTTTTTTACAATATCCGCACCAATCAGCTTTAAACATTACCATGTGATAATCTCCATCACCACCAACAAAACCTTCTGCTGCAGCGGGTTTATTATATGCAATATATACAATCGCAGCTACAATCGCTGCCATAACCAACACTACACTAACCATTTTAAACGCAGAAGACTTCTTTGATTTTTTATAAGCCATTTATTCGTAACTTAGACAATTATGCTGCCCATATTTGCTTTTATATGTTCAACAAATGGCGGAATACCCACATCATAATAAGTTTTACCATTGTAAATGTTTGAACTTGGAAATCCTATGCCAAAACCCCATATTCCTGACGCAAGTTGCCCAGTTGTTGCGTCCTTCGATTTCATTACGTGGCTTGAATCCGACTGAATGCACAATATACTTTGATTTACTTATTGCCATTCTAACAGCTGTTCCATTTGCATATGATATCAGCGTTACATTTGGATAATGGCCGACACGAATACTATCGCAAATATCCGCAGCATCACCTTTTACGCCTTCATATTCTCCATCTCGTGCGTATAAAAAAGGTGTTTTTCCACTGTAAATTCCATAAACATGTGCACCGGTGTCATGCGCATTTTTAATTGCTAATATTCCAGAATGTGAACAACCAAATATGGTTATGCAATCACCTGGTTTTACAATTCGTTTCAGTCGCACGGGCTCAAACGCTATTTCTAATGGTATTGTTGGACGACTAATATCAAGCATTTTCGGTGTTGCACCAGTACATAATACAATTCGCCGACTGTATATTTCTCCATGGTCGGCGGAATATAATATAAATTCGCTTTCTTTGTGTTCAATTTTCACAATTTTATCTATAATACATTCTGCAGCATCAAGTAGCGGAGCTGCTAAACGTCCCACATCTGATGCGAATACATGTAACGGAACATGCTCGGCATCCCTATATGCATCTAATTCAAGCGACGCATCAGATGCAAATCGCGGAACAGACCTAAGTGCATCACGAACTTGTTTTGCAGATGTATTGGATTTAATGGGTCCCCATTTTACACCAAGATCACTGCCAGAAAATGTTGGGTCAACAACCGCGATTTTCTATGTGATTTCGGCTGGAATGCATCCTAAAACTAACATGCCTGAAACACCCGCACCAACAATAACTAAATCATAACAATCACTCATTTGCTAATTATATGTGTTTATAACAAATGAGTACACGGCATCGTCGTCGTAGCAGTGGTGGCGCAAGGAAAACAAACATTTTAACGAAAAAAGCCGCCTTATCTGCGGCTAAAATTAAAGAAGCAATAGAGGCTGCTTCTGCACAAGCAACAGGCGCTTCAACTGCCGCATCTGCCGCAATTTCACAAATTACCATAGCAACCGAAGCGCTTGAATCAACGCGCGCAGCCGCGGCAACGGCTGTTGCTGATTGTAATACAGCAATAGGCGAAATAGAAAAAATTCGAAAACTTAACGCACGTGAAGCAACCACGCAATCGCAACATATTTCGGATCTGATTCAGCGCGCCATTCGAGCCGTTGAAATGTCGCTACGCTACGCAAATCGTGCTAAATCTGCCTACATAGTTGCAGCCGAATCTGCTAAAAGGGCCGAAACATTCTTACCTGAATATCGAAAAGGCCCACGTTTCTCGCTAAAGCGGTTGTTTGCTATGGGTAGCTCTATTGAAGCTGTTAAAAAACTCAACAATATCGCTATTGCACACTACATTAAAGCGGTTGATGCATCTGAAAAAACGGCACATCTTTCGGCTACAGCATCACAATTTGCAACGGATGCTAAACAGGCGGGTGCAAGAGCCAGAGCAATGTTTGATGATGCAATGAATACCCTTATCGAAAAATGGGAAGATGTTGCAGTTCAAGCCGAGGAAAAAGCTCGTCATATTGCAGCGCCCGGTGCTGCAATAGCAGCATCAAATGAAGTAGCAGCGGCACTACAAATGGTTGAGGCGTTAACACATGCAAATCTTGGGCGGCAACAGCAACAAAAGCAGCAAAAGTGACGGTCACACACTGGTGGTGGAAGCGCGCCATCACGCATTGCTTTAAGAATTGTTGATTCAACGCCACCAGTGTTTTTAGGCCCAACATTCAACAAAACGGATACGCCATATTATTTTGATATCTCTGGTGATACCGCTACTGCGTCCATCGTAATTAAAAGCCATTTAGCAGAAAAACATGTGCATCTTCTGAAAAATCAACGAGGAATTATTCGATTCGATGGATTTACCGATGTTTTACAACCAATTCTTTTTCAGTCTGTTAATGCAGTATTTGACAAACTAATTGGAAGTGGCAAACGGGGCAAGGTATATATGTTCGACAGCGACAAAGTTGTTAAAGTACAGCCAACAGATGCACGTGTATATGCTGAAGTAGATGCAATGGTACATCTGCCTATATCACACCATCTTACAAATTTAGTTCGCGTCATATCTGATGCAACTACAACATATGAAATCATGAATTATGGTGGAAAACCACTGGTCTTGCCAATAGCTGCAGCCGATGCTGAACCATTATTCAATGGAATTATGGCTGGTTTGAATGTTATTCATGCTGCTGGATATATACATGGTGATTTGCATCCTGAAAATATATTAATGGGTTCATATGGTGCTGTAATAACAGATTTTGGAACGATGCAACGATTAGGCGCCGATGGATTTTACCGTGGGCCTGCACGCGGTGGTCGTTGGGATTCAATGCCACCTGAACAATTTGGCCGCGAAGTTGTTCTATCGCCTGCATCCGACATTTATTCAGCTGCTTCAACTGTATTATGGTGTTTACTTGGTCGTGCACCATTCGCACCTGTGCCTGGCGATGTATCCCGTTCACATGAATCGATTGAAAAAATGTTAAAACCATTTCCATTAACACGCGATTTTAAAACAAAATTAATAAAATCATTGAGTAGATAATTACTGCTGATATGTTTGAAAATATTATTTTGTTATTAATTGCAATTTTACCTATTATACTCGCATTTGCTATAACATATGGCATATGGTTATACACTAGACAGCGTCTTACACTACTTGCAATAATTCCAATTGGTATGATTTTGTATTGGGTCTGTGCGTTTCTCGCAAATATAACAAATTCAATTTTTCCTTTAATTCCAGTGCTGTTTTTAATGCAAATTCGTGGAGGATTTAGATGCCCAATTGGTTGCGGTGTAGCATCCGATGGGCATTGTGATTGCATTTGATGCACCAGATGCAAAAATGAATCCCAAAATATGTTAAACAAATATCATAATATTATGACTGAATTAAGAACTCTCCTGTGGGATAATTATTACTTTGTGTTTGATACACAGCATTTCACGGATCCGTCATGGACTGTCGCAGAAAAATCAACATTTATGATTGAATATGCTAAAGCATATGTTGAAACTACAAATGAAAAACATGCGGCCAGCATTGGACGAATGCGTGTATATGAAACGCGAGGCATGAGATTTACTTAGTTTTCTTTGGTGTTTTCTTTGGTGTTTTCTTTGGCGTTTTCTTTGGCGTTTTCTTTAGCGATTTTTTTGGTGTCTTCTTTGATGTAATACGACAAGTTTTTCCTGTATTACATTTGGATGAATGTGCAGACACACGTGTATAAATATCATCAAATGATTCAGGTGAAGGTTCAACATTTGAATAAATCGCATAAACCCATTGTACTGAATCTTCAGGGTCACCATGTGCAATTACTTCGCTAACCGGCGGAAGGGTTGATGCAACATCCATCCATTTCGCACCAGTTTCCATTGATAATAACATTGGTATAGTATTCCAGAATTCTTCTAATCTGGTGATTTTTTCAGAATAAGGTACTGAATGATGAATATTTAGCGAACGCATTTCATGTTCATCCGTTGGATCTAAACATGGATATTCACATTTTGCATCTGGTTCTGGAACATTATGCGCGATGGAAAACAAAAAATCCCAGCCAGGAACACCTTCGCCGCCTGATGCTAATATTGTTGCAATACCTTCTTCTGGGGTTGGATCTGGCGTTGTCAAATAGCCTTGTCCTCGTAATTTGTCATTAACTTTATTATGAATATTGTATAACCATTGCGCATAATGTTCGCGATCTACTAAATCTGCATCTGTAAGAGGCAGTTCGTCTGTGTATCCTGTCAAAGAGGCTCGACAATACTTGCACGGTAAAACATATGGTACATTTGCAATAAATCCTTTCTTCATATTGTTATGAATTAGTGATGATGTATGATTTGCTGCAGTTGAATTAAGAAAACGCCAACCTGCTGGTCCCCAGAAACGTGTATCCATTCCTTTATTATTTATTGTAAAAATTTTCAATGATTATAATTTCGTTTGAAACCGAAAATTGAACAAAAATAATTTTATTGATTTATATACACAATGCCACGAACATGCAAGTATAAAGGATGCGATATTCTGCCAAGTTATGGTTTACCAGGCAAAAAGCCAGAATATTGTAAAAAGCACGCTACAGCTGATATGATTGATCTAACACACAAAACATGTTTGCATAAAGGATGCGATATTCGACCAAGTTATGGTCTACCAGGCAAAAAGTCAGAATATTGTAAAAAGCACGCTACAGCTGATATGATTGATGTTATAAACAAAAGATGTTTGCACGATGGATGCGATATTTTGCCAAATTATGGTCTACCTGGCAAAAAGCGAGAATATTGTAAAAAGCACGCTACAGCGGATATGATTGATGTTATAAGCAAAACATGTTTGCATGCTGGTTGTGATACTTTACCAAGTTATGGATTAAAAGGCAAAAAACCTGAATTTTGCAAGAAACATGCTACAGCGGATATGATTAATGTTAAAAGCAAAACATGTTTGCATGATGGTTGTGATATTCGACCAAGTTATGGTCTACCAGGCAAAAAGTCAGAATATTGTAAAAAGCACGCTACAGCTGATATGATTGATGTTATAAACAAAAGATGTTTGCACGATGGATGCGATATTTTGCCAAATTATGGTCTACCTGGCAAAAAGCGAGAATATTGTAAAAAGCACGCTACAGCGGATATGATTGATGTTATAAGCAAAACATGTTTGCATGCTGGTTGTGATACTTTACCAAGTTATGGATTAAAAGGCAAAAAACCTGAATTTTGCAAGAAACATGCTACAGCGGATATGATTAATGTTAAAAGCAAAACATGTTTGCATGATGGTTGTGATATTCGACCAAGTTATGGTCTACCAGGCAAAAAGTCAGAATATTGTAAAAAGCACGCTACAGCTGATATGATTGATGTTATAAACAAAAGATGTTTGCACGATGGATGCGATATTTTGCCAAATTATGGTCTACCTGGCAAAAAACCGGAATATTGCAAAAAGCACGCTACGGCCAAAATGGTTGATCTTAAAAGCAAAACGTGTTTATTCGAAGGGTGTGACATTCAGCCAGTTTACGGATTAAAAGGCAAAAAACCTGAATTTTGCAAGAAACATGCTACAGCGGATATGATTGATGTTAAACATGAAACATGTTTACATGATGGTTGTATGTCGCGACCAGTTTATAATTTTCCTGGACAAAAAATTGCATTTTGTATAAAACATAGAACACCTGGTATGATAAAGCGTTCAAAATCAAAATGTAAAGCACCAAAATGTAGAGAAATCGCTACATTTGGACGACACGATTTAATTCCAATACATTGCGAAACGCATAAGACAGACGATGAACGTAATTTAGTTGAACGTAATTGTGAATCTTGTGGGTTATTGATGATACTTGATGCAACCAACAAATGCGAGTTTTGCAATCCAGAAATTTTCAAAGTAGTTGCATTAGCAAAACAAACAGCCATAATGCAATATTTGGACAATAGAACTGATTTGCCAACACCATTAAGTACAGATACAATTATAGAAGGCGGTGTATGCGGAAAAGAGCGTCCCGACCGAATATATGATTTGAGTGATAAAATATTGATAATAGAATGCGACGAGCATCAACACAAAGACCGACCGTGTTTATGTGAACAAACACGAATGATAAATATCGGTCAATCTTTTGGAGGATTACCAACATATTTTATTCGTTGGAACCCAGATAATTACATTCCATTTAAAAAAGACAAGGAACCAGAACCTTTAGCAGTTAGAAATAAATTATTAGGTGATTTAATTCGTGATATAGTAAATCATATGATTACATTACCACATAATATGGTAACAGCCCTATATTTGTATTATAATGGTTGGCAAAGTCTTGCTAAAGAACCCTGGCAAACATTATTAGCATATGATAAATTAGAAGTCATTGTTTAATTTATAAGCCAAAAGCGGACATTGAAGCAACTGCAGGACGAACACGATTTGTATCTGATGGATTAAATTCAACAACTGGTTTACATGTTACGTTGGAATTTGGACATGTTGTGCGAGGGCATGGTGCACACGATGGGCAAGGAGGGCATGTAGCTGTCGGACATTGTGGTGCGGGCGGGCATCGTGTGCGTTCACATGGTGGACATTCGCCTATTTTGCATGGTTTGCTGCATCCTGCAATGCATGGAGGGCATTTAGGTACGCTTGATTTTAACACATATCTTGACATGTCTGGTAGTGGTGGTACATCACTTTTAAGGATATACCGCGTCATATCGGGCATTGGTTGGCATGGTGGTATAGAACTCTTAAGAACATATTTTGACATATCAGGCATTGGTGGACAGATAGGGCATATACGTGATGGATCAATAGGTGGTAGCGGGCAACCACTTGCATCTGATGGTCTATACGGGCAATTACATGGTCGGCGTTTGTTGCAGTTTGTACATAAACTATAATTAGTAAATGCTTCTGGTTGTGTTCGTAGTACTAACCAACTTACAACAATACCAGCTATAAACGCAAGAATACCAACAACTACTTTATCAAACCCGTGTTTTACGAGTAACGCGTTTAACGTCATTTAATACAATATTAGTTATTTCCTGGGCATCCAAGCATCTGTTGATATCCAGCTCCCCAAGTGTATCCGAGTCTCTCACAAACTAATTTGTAACGACCTTCATAATCAAAATCTTTAGATACATCTGGTCCAGGGCAACCAAAATCGACTTCTGCATCACCCAATTGACCCGAACGAATCGCATCACATGTGCGTCTTAGTCGATGTTTGTAATCAAACCTATCAATCTCGGCAGGAGATGTTTTTACATCATAACCAAAGCTAAACCATGAATTTTCAGGCGCAGCACCCGGTTCACTCAACGAAATATTTGGACCAACAGCTGCACCATTTCCGCCTCGTGATGCTATAGTTTCTTGTGTTGTTACATCAGCCGTATATGAAGATGTAGGAAATTGATATCGCTGTATTGGTGCCGGGCGTGGATTATAGTTTTGTATACCGATTTCCATATTCCAATAAATTGATGAATCATGTAATGCTCGTAATGTTCTGGATAATTCAACGAAAGCAGTTGAATTAAATCCTTGGGATTCATTGGGAATTGTTCCCGCTAAAAAATCCGCTAAATCTGCTTCTGTAAATTCAACGTCATCTTCTGTTATTATTCCAGCTAACAAATCTGCATACATGCGTTGTAATTTGTTACGCAAGGCTATCATATTTTGAATGCGGGCTAAAACTACAGCATCGTGCGAATTAAGTGATTGTAATGTTGTAATTTCGGTGCGAATTAAGTCAATTGCTTTGATAAGTAAGTCTTTTTTGCTGAGGGGAACATTTGACCCACTATTATCAATAAATGTTTCAACATTTGTTTTGTAGACATAATGCAGAATCCAAAGAGATGCTGCAAACAAACACAATAATATAATAGTTAAGGGTGTCATTTAATGTTTTAGTTCGAAAGTTCTTGGTTAAAAATACTGTCGTGTTCCGACATTAAGCGGCTACCGTGGAGTTCCGAAATTAAGAATGTATCTTAATTTCGGGATTGTAGGGTATATGCTTCAATTATGTTGAAGCAAAAATGAAACATATGAATTTTAAGTATATTAAACTACATAATTCGGCATCAATGCTGACAACGAGCTGAAAATGTCCGACATTACGACTGTAGTTGGTGCTTTGGTGGTGCTGGCGGCTGCTGTGCCTGGTGGTGTGGCTGCTGCGCCTGCTGCTGCGCCTGGTGGTGCGGCTGCTGTGCTGCGTCGCAAGGCGCTGATTATGCTGCATGACGTCATTGCGTGTGCTGCGGTTCAGCGTGCATGTGCATCACTGGACATCGATGTCCTGGTGGTATCGACGCCGCTGAAGGGGTTCAACGCCTGGCCATTCAAGGCGGAGGTGACGCTGGCTGAAGTGCAGAAGTACTTGCGCTACGTTGCTGACACGTACGACATTGTGGTCGCATCGGTGTCACATTGCGCCTTTGTGCGTGCGCTGCGCAACGCCGGTTACTCGCGCCCCATTTTGGCGGTGAAGGAGAAAACGGCTACTTTGTCCGCAGCGAGGAAGGAGGGCAACGACATCGCGCATACCGTCGGGTTCACTAATCTGATGGAGAAGCCGACGTCTAACACTGCCCTGAAGATGGCCATGAGTGCGGTTGACAAGCCGGGTATCAGCGTGACGCAAGTTGCTGGCACCAGGGCGCTGATTATGTCAGCCGAAGATTTGACTACCTTCCCGTTTTCGGCCGCATTTATGCGTCTGTTCATGTGGCAAAAATCAGTGGCTACGCCGCTGGAGGGGTTCGCTGAGTGGCGAGCTGAGCGTACCAAAAAGTGCATCTGGGCTGCTGAGCACGCTGCCAATCGGCTCGCTTTGTATCCCAGCGCCGACAATCGCTCGGCTGCTAAGCGCGCTGCTAAGCGTGCTGCAGCAGCCGTCGAAGCCGCTATGCCCTCACCTGAGGCTATGGAAGCGGCTATGTCGTTCTGTGCGACAGCGTACGGGCCAGCGCCAAAGCTGGTAGCTGAAGTACAGAAGTACTTGCGCTACGCCGCTGACACGTATCGTGTCGTGGTTGCGCCGGTGTCACAGAGTACCTTTGTGCGTGCGCTACGTAATGTCGGGTACTCACATGACATTGTGGGAGTAGCGGAGACATCGGCGTCCAGAGTTGTTGCGATGAAAGCTGGTGCTGACATTGTGCGTGCCATCGGGTTCACTGACATAATAGATACGCCAACACCTGCCATCGCCTTGGAGAGCATCCGAAAGGCGTTCGGCGAACCTGCTGGTGGCGCCGGCGCGATGTAAGCTACTGCTGAAGTTTTTTATGATAAAGTTGCATCTCCAGCAGACCCAGGACCTTCAACAAATCCAGAAGCCACTGCACGCACCATACGAGCTGATTCCCAGCGGGAATCAACTCCTTGTGCTTCCGACGGAGTAACGCCAAGTTGTTTAAAATCTGCCTCGGCATACACTTCATCTGGCAGCATATTATGCTGCAGTTGTTCACCACCGGATGCAGTTGCGTTTGATGCTACAGGTTTTGGGAGAAGTTTAGATGCATCTAAATAGTTTTTCAAGCCGAAAACAACTAATATCGCAATAATTACAATTGTACCATATAGTGCGATTGATGGATTTTTTGACGAACGCATTTAATTAAGCGCTCTAATTTAATTAGAAATCAATTGAATCAATATAATGCAATTCTTATTCGATAAAATTCAAAATACGCAACTAATTGCATCTGATATCTTGTATTTATCTCCAAAACAATTGGAAATATTAACAGTTCACACTTTTACAGAAGTAAACATATCCGCTTTCAAAATTATTATTAAGCATGTTCTTTCATCAAACATGATAGATTATGATATTGTTAATGTTTTGGGTCGCTTACATGATGCTGTATTAACCATGAATCGTCAGCACGCATTTTTAATGCAACGATTTCTTCAAGCAACATCTAATGGATGTACATCATTTGAATCCAATGTTATTTACAACTTACTTGAATTAGATCGACAACTGGAAACCACGAAAATACTAACAAATATTAGCACAATTACTGGTTTTTCTGATTTCGCTCAGAAAATTTTCACGATTGCTACAACAAAAAATACGATTTACTATGCCGATATTGCTAAAGTTTTAGTTGATTATCTTAAGAACATTGAATTAGAACAATGGTTTTTTAGTCAATGCAATAACCCCGGCAAAGTAACGCCATTGACGCGCGAATTAGTATCTATGGCATTAGACCGGTCACATGATTGGGATTATTCGAAATGTTTAGATTCTGCAATTCAAGCCGGTAATCATATTTTGATTGAAGTGCTTCTAAATTCCCCAAAGGTGAATGTTACATCAGCATCTAAACATTTAAATACATGTAAAAATCCAATTACTATTCGAATGCTACTTTCAGATGAACGTATTGCGATTAATGATGCACAATTAACAGGAATGTGGGATGCTACATATGAAGAACGCATCTACGAAGCTATATATGATAGTTGTCCTGCGCTGCAACCAAACTTGAGTGAATCTATTTACTATCCAAACATGTTTCGAAGATTTATCAGCGACTCGCGAATAGGTCCAGCAGATATTCAGGGTGTACTAGAAAAAACTTTATCATTTATGCATAGTAATAAATATTATGGGATGTCAAATGGCTCAATTCGCTATGATTTCATATTCGATATGATTCTAAATTATTCAACCATCTCGCATTATAACATTGAAAGCATGATTAAGCGTATCATGAATATTTCGCCACAATTAACTATAGCATACTTTAATTATGTAGTTGAATTGCATTATATTCCTAATATGCACGTTTGCAAAGATATAATTGATGAATGTAAAACATTAAATTATCCATATTATGTAGTGACACTTATAATTAAATATTTGCAGCGAATTAATGCAACCGATTCGTTTTTCAATGATAATGATTGGGGTCCGCGTTTCAAACCAGAATACATCACACATCCATTATGTCAACAATTCATTAGCTTTGATACTCCACAAAATCCATTCATTTGGGCAATGATGCATCATCGATGCGATATTGCTGAAATTCTCTATAAAATGTTTCGATTCAACCCATCAATGTTTGATAATTTAGGATTGCGCGCAATAGGTGCAAAAACTACTACAACTGTCCAAAAACGACAAACAAAACATTGGATACTAAAATTTAAATCTGTATATATGAAAAGTCTACCATTTAATCCACCAACAGCAAATCACGGGTTTGTTGTTCCACATTATGCATACAAAGAACTATATTTTTCGGTTAAAAATGCATACGCGCAATATTGCAAAAAGAAAGCGCGCGCAAAATCCACCGCAATTCGCGATGAATTATTCGATGCCATCGCCAGCATCCCATGATGGAATTTGCGCTACAACACGTTCTTTTTTGGTAACACCTGCACTATTACAAATGCCAAATGATTGTCGATGAAATGGTGATGTCCCCCATGATTTGATACCTTTACAGTGTTCAGCTGTTCCATAACCCATATTAGATAACAGCCCATATTTTGTATCAAGACTTGGATCTGCTTCACATAGATGTTTAATGTAGCGGTCTCTTTCGACTTTAGCAAGGATTGCTGCAGATGCGATTGAAATAAATGCGTTATCACCTTGTATGATGCAAGTGTGTGGCAGCAGCCGTTTTTTGACAGGACATGTATAATCTTGAAAATAAGGACCATCAACAAGCAAATGATCGGGCCTAACCGCCAGTCCATCAAATGCCTTATGAAATGCATTCATAGTAGCCTGACGAATGTTAACGGCATCAATTTCGCGTTCATCTGCCCATCCAATCGCGTAAGCAATAGCCGTTGCTTTAATAAATTCATATAACTGTTCACGAACAGCAGGCGAAAGCTTTTTGGAATCGCGGATTTTTGCCACAAGTGGTATCGCAGCATCTGGAACTGTTGCCGGAAATATAACAGCAGCAGCCATGACGCGCGAAATAAGAGCGCCACGCCCGGCTTCATCTGCACCAGCTTCAATACGACCGGGCATTGCACACAGTTTCAATATTTGTTTAGGAGCATGAAGTGCCATTGCTTGAATACACCCAACAGAGTTAAAAATTTTTTAATTTCAAATTGTGGACGCTTAAGCCAAATAATTATAAACGCAAGCATCATCGCCGCGTTCAAGATAATCCCGACTAATCAAGCCTTCAATGCACGCCTTAATCTGTTTTGGTTCAGGCGTGAACAGATGAATCTGATGCAATACTTCACCAACAAGTTGTGCATGGTCAAGTGTTTTGCGCGCTTTCATAATTCTTACAATCGTTGCTTCAGTAACTAATTTGCGTTGTTCAACTATGTCGCTTATTGCAACAACCGTTTTACTTTCGCTAATATTTGGGGCACGAACAACCGTTTTGAGAGTTTTTGATGTGAACTTTTCGTTTAGCATAATCAAATCTTCTGGTTTGAATCCTTTGTCTGTGGTTGACTTGCCAAGCATGCCAATGCGCATAAATGAGTCAATCATGCCACACACGATTTTCATTGGTATAGTGGTTATCGTACAAATTTCTTCAACTGTATACGATGCCCGATAATTAAATAGATCGATTATTACGGCTTGTGGTGGTATTACAACAAGTTCGTATTTTCGTCCACCAAAAGCGGCCGTTATTGTAATGTTACCAATTGATGGAATAAACTGCAAAACGCGCTTATCATTCAATGTGCGATAAAACTGAGTAAATGCCTCATAGTATGCAGCAATTCCTCCGTATTTCATTGTGAAATTCGGAAAAGAAGGCCATGCAGAACTTGTTAGTACTTGAACGTTGAAATCAAGTTTTGATAGATGATTTACAACTTCAGCATAACGGTGAAAGTCTGCTGGTTTAATTCCCTCGAACATATAGTCCTTAATCATTATTTCCATTTTCGATACAAATGACACACCATTAGCAAGTTTCATTGCTATAATAGTAGCTCGTTCAAGATCCATAGAAGAAACTTTCTGGTTAACCAATCGTTTTGCTAATAGCATACGATATGATTCCCCGAAAATATCTTTATCTGACAGAAATTTCATCAATGCAATAACAGTTTCAATGTTATGTATTTTTTCCTCGTCTGATGCAGCATATCCTTTAGCTCCTTGTAGAAGCTGATCAAGATATGTTGCAAACAATTCTGCATTAGATGTCTTTGCGCCGTCAATTACTGCGCTAAGGCATTTAGTGAATGTTTCGGAATGAACTTTTTTATATTCTGGTCCTCCGTCAAATACGCACTTAATGAAATCATCTGACTTCGCATGTATTAACACAAGGTTTCCAATATAATCTTGCACTACAAGAGATTCTCCGATAGACAACCCATTGATTACGTGCATTAGTTTAGCAGTTAAATATTGTTGATAGCATTCTGATATGATTTTCACACTATCTGGTAAATATACACAAATTTGTTGAATCTTATGAATTGTTGCCTTATCCTCTTTTTCGAACATTGCTTTCAAACCAGATGTTTCATGATTATATAGAAATTCTTGATGTTCAACAACAAATATTTTGTCAACGGTTTCGTGATAACGAACAATCGTATTTATTGGCAATTTAACATTCCCAAACACATGTTCAAGCGGCAAAGATAGTTCGTATGAAAGCACATTTAGCGCTTTAATCCAGTCTGAATAGTAATCTCCCCGATAACAAATGTAATTTTTAATTAGTTTAATACCTCGCGAAATTGAGCCATCAGGCTTTCTTCCATTGGAGAAATGTTCACCAATAGCTTTACCAAATAGGTTTATTTCGAATTGTTTTGCAATTTTTGACCAATCTTCCTCAGTTGCATCACGCAATTTCAGGAGATTTCGAATTATTGCGTTTTCAACTTCATGTGATCTGATGACGTGATTCACGTATTCAGTTACATTTAGTTTAGACGACCATTCAGTCGTTTTAATGGCATAGAATTCTTTTATTTGCCGGAGATAGTTTTTTTCAAACTCAGTATATACTATGTCTTCTTTAGCAAACAAATGTCTACACCTATGTATACGAGTGTAATACTTGGTAAATATTTTACTTGCGTAATGATAATATTTAAATTGTATATTACTACTAAAATTATCGTGACAATCTGTTCGAATATTGTTTAATTCATTATAAATTGCCATATCTACACATTTAAGTTCTGGGAACATAACGTTGTAGAATAGTTCATATACAACATATTTAATCGTCCAATTTTTTACACTGTTTTTTTCAATACATGTTTCGGATTTACTTTCATTATTAAGTGCAGCCAACCCGTAAAGTATTATTTTTTTAATAACTTTAAGAATATTCCAAATATGTACTACACCAATCATTTTTTTAATATCGTTATCGCAAGTTTGCCAATATGGTAATAATTGCAATTTCATAATTCTATTAACAAAATCTCTTTGCGCAGCATATATTTGTTTTAGAAGCAAATATTTATTTTCTATACTTGGTGCAGTCATTGGTACAATATCAGTAATATTAAAATAATTTTCAGCTGTTTTTTTGCTTAAACAGTAAGTATTTAGTTCAGATGCATTATCATATAAAATATGCGTGCATTCATCGTATGACTCTTTTAAAATTATTTGTACAAGTGCGTTAGAATTTTTAGAACGTTTAGTTATCTTAATTAAGGTATCAAGTTCTTCCGGATTCATATCAATAGTGCGAACAATTGCATTATATACAGTTGTGTTTAATGTACTAATTATCAATGAAGTCTTTGCAATCATAACATCGTGATATTCTTCACCAGTTAGAACTGGTACAGTTTTCTTCACTACGCTGCTAATTACTGGCTTAAACCGCGGCATTTTGTATTGTTACGTTTCATGTTAATAAAGCTTAATATCATTCAATTTTTATCATACTGTAGACTACCTATGTGAACTACATATTTAAAATTATCGCGGCATCTTCTGCTTCATGTGTTTCTTGAAGGTCCTTCTTAACGAAATGGCCTTCACATTCATCTTTATGGTATAAATTTAGTTTTTGCCCGGCAAAATTCACATTTTCAATGTATTTTTCTGATTCGATTGGGAAAACTTGAGAATCGTCTGCACCAGTTCGTATGAAAACAATTGGAAACTTTTTGTCGGTAGGAACATTGTCTACTGGCGATAATTTTGACAATAATTGATGATCTGCTTTTTTGTTGTATGGTGCGCCGAATTCTTCCGCTTCTAATTCCGTTAATGGCAATGTTTTGTCCATCATTGTTGTTAATACATCCAAAAATGGTGCCTCCATAAACAACATATTTGCAATTTCGGGCCATTTGTTTGCTGTTGCACCTACTAAAAATCCCCCTGCACTACGTCCATATAATACCGTTCGTTCTGCTGTTACATGCATCTCTTTTTGTGCTGCAAGTATTCCTGCGTGAAAATCTTCACGACCAGTTTCGCGATTACGCAAACTTCCGTCAAAATACCATTTATCGCCATTTTCCCATCCACCACGAACACACACAAATGCAACAGCCCAACCACGACGCATCAACGGTAACCATTTGTACGGGTATGACATATTATATGGGATGCCATACGCACCATACCCACATACCAACAGTCCAATTGGTTCAACACATGTTGCCGCTTGTGCAATTATTACAGGAATTCGCGTTTTATCTTTTGAACGTGCATCTTTTCTCACAAGCGCAATATCAAGCGGAATAGGCGCACGACGCGACACAATCCCATGCAAATCAACCATATATTCAGCTTCAACGAGCGAATTTACAATAAAACAATCCTTAAGTAATTTTATTTTGCAATATGTTGGTTTCATCAACATAAGTGTCGTTGAACCATCGTACAAATACACAGTTGATTCGGCTGAACTAATTGTATGAATCAAAAATGAGCCGTTTGTTGTTGTTTCAACCGCATTAACAATATGACCTTTAGATGCACTTCCTTTCCATATATGCTTTTTATTTTGCACAGATAACAGCGAATAATATTCGTTACCATAGCCACGATTCGTCAACATAATATCACGTGTTAACCATTTTTCCTTAATTTTATGTTTCATTGCACCAGTACGATTTATTGTTCCAGATGGATGCATATATATACTCCGTGATGATACACAATTATTTTCAATGTCAAGTACAACACCATTATCACAGTTTCGAAGATAACAATTATTTCGCGTATCAGCTTCAATGTATACCACAATATGATTACCCATATGCATCATATATCTCGCAACAGTTCTGTATGCAAGCTTATTTGTTGCAATTGTATAAAAAACAGACGATGGAAAAGATGCAAGCGTAGGACCAACATGGTCAGCTATTATTTTTTCGCGTACCTCAGTTTCAACAATTGAATATTCATATAATGTTAAATCTTCTGAACCACAACGTCTGTCTTCTGTTGTATATAGTGCAGCTTCGACTATCACAAAATCATACACAATTCGGTTTAATATAATATTATTGCTTGCGTCTACAATTATAATTTTAATTGTATGTGGTAAATATCTAACATACATTTTATTCGCTAAAAATTCAATGATTTCGTGTACGATTTCATATTGTTCTTTTTTCATTTCGGTTTCAATAGTACCAATAATTGGCTGTAATACTTCTATTATTTCATCGTATCTATCTGACGCAGCTTCGGCAGCCATTTTATAATTATTCACATTTTATCAACGGCAACAATTGTAATCTAAATGAAAACCGATGTTCAACAAATAAATGTCTGCAATTCCTTCTTCAGTTCGTATAATTGGAAACACACGTCAAGATGCAACTGCTGCTAACATTGAAATTTTAAAACAAACACTTCGCACATTTGACATTACTGGCGGCAATAAACTGCGAACTGCACGTGAATTGCATATCATAGATTCATTATCACTGTTTCCAACCATTAAATCTCTTGATATCAATGTGTTTGTGGATATTATTTGCCCCGCATACTTCGATTATGCACGTGTGAATATTCTATTGGCTGATACATTTTGGTACAGTCATGAATGGGATGAAATTGTAGATAGATGTGATTTGGTTTTTGTCAAAACACGAGCGGCTGAAGCTGCTTTCGCGCCACTTTGTAAACATGCACGAGTTGTTTACATTGGTTGGAAAGGCGAAGATGCATCTCGTCTTTCGCGTGCGGCAGCAGATTTATCTGGTGCGCCAAACGACTGTTTTCTTTACGAAGTTCCTGCATCCCCTTTCGCCGCCGCCGCTGCAGCGGAAGTTATTCGTGTTTGGCGCCCAGATTGGCCGCATCTATATGTAGCGTCGGACCCGACAACACTTGCGCGAATGGGGACAACTGTAGTATGGGACCGGGTAAATTTGCATCAAGAACATGTTAATATCACGCGTGATTTGAATCGAGAAAGTGACCGACTATCATGGTTACGCAACACATGTAAAGTGCATCTACATATAACTGGCGGAACCGGATGTTCTGGTGCTGCACGACTGTCGATGTCTACTGGCGCAACATGTATTTATCTGGCCGATGAAGGAACACTGACTGAGACATTTGCCGTTGGAGGCATTGCACTTCCATCACATATCGAAGATATAAGTGGTGTGTTCCTTGGACAAATGCGAGCGGCTGATGCGCTTGAATCGTCGCTGGATGATGCAATTAAAATAGTTAGGGCAACGGATTTCAAGGAATCACGCAAACTTGTTCGAATGGAATATGTTAGAACTCTTAAGGAATTTAGAGATGTAGCATTTGTAGAAGCATGGAATCGCGTTGAAGCTACAGTGAAAAAAGCTGCACCAACACGTGAATTTGTACCAATTCTTAAAGAATCACTACCGTCTGTATCAATTATTACACCAACATATAATCGGCGCGAATTATTTAAGCTTGCGATTTACAACTACATTGCGACCGATTACCCACGTGACAAGCTTGAATGGGTAATTGTTGATGATTCGGATGATGCTGAACAAGTTGGTGGGTTGATTCCTGCGAAAATTGCTGATTCTGTTAATTATATTCGACTTAGTGAACGTATGCCTCTTGCGGCTAAACGCAATCTTGCATGTGAACGTGCGAAATATGACATAATTGTACATATGGATGATGACGATTATTATCCTGCGGATAGTGTATGGACACGCGTATCAGCGTTGATGCAAAGTGGAGCAGGTGCTGTTACATGTACAATGATTCCAATGTATGATTTAGTGCGATCGAATTCTGCTATTAATGTTCCGCCACTTTGGATGTCAATGGCCAAGCGATGCAGCGAAGCAACTCTGGCTTATACGAGGGATTTCTGGACGGCGGCGCCATTTGTTGATAACATTGCGGAAGGAGAAAAATTCCTTGCTGGTCGTCTGATGCAAGTCAAGGAACTGTTACCAAGTATGAAAATTCGGCCTGAAAGTCAAGGGATTATTGTTTCGTTAATGCATTCGAAAAATACAAGTGGGCGCAGAATTGATGGCGCGGATGGTGAACCAAATGGGTCACATTATGGTTTTAGCGATGGTTTTTTCAAATTTTTGCATTCGCTTGAACCAGCCACAATCATCTATGAAGATGCACCAGTGCGTTTACAAGCGGCCGCTGCATTTGACAAAAGTTAAAAATTATTTAATCATATGGTAAATTCTTAGTAAGAATTGATTCCCATGATAAGGTCTTTAACCACTCGTATGGCATTGTGGTATATTTATATGAATGAACGAGATTATTACATATATCATAAATTTTCACGGTAATCAAGAAATTTTTCTCCGGATAGAAATATGCATGTGCATCTGAAAATTTAGATAATACCCATTCCATTTTGTAATTATAATGGTGTTAATATGGTAGTAACTTTGTGTTCAATTTTTGCGTTTACGTCTAGTCTGACGACGTTTGCCGCCAGTTTTCAATGTTTTGCGTATATCATCACCGGTCAGGACTATTATTTTTAGTGCGATTTCATTTGATTCTGACATCATAATAGAGAGGGGAGGAGAACATTGTATTAATTGTGTACCTTCTGGATTTGTAGCTTTTGATAATGTTAATGCATTTGCATCTATTTCAGACATAATTGTGTCAATTGATACTGTTGAAGGTTTTTCGCAAATAAAAAGAAGTTGATCCATAACGCATGTAGTTTTCCAATCCTCGAATTTTTCGATTTTAAACAATCCATATTTTGATTTGTCATGTGAATGACCCTTTGCGTATATTTCCTTAATATATGATGCATATAGTTTGATGAACGTATCAACTCCTGCAATTACCGGATTTTCACCATACCATGACAAGTCATCCACTAAAATCAATGTATTTGGAAGGGATTTGTTAAATGACAATACTAAATCTAAGTAAACACCACCTGATGTATGTTCACCATCAACATAAATTAAATCAAACTTCTTGTCTAAATATGGTAGTATATCACGCGTTCTTCCCGTGTGAATATTGATAAGATGCCTTCGTCGTTTTTCTTCGGTATTTTTAATTAAATGATAACTTTGGGCACCATAATTTACATCTGATTCCTCTTCTAAATATGGATATACTAAATCGATGCAATCAACATGTGGATTCAAACCAATACTTTGAAATGCTTCGACAAAAAAATTAGCGCCTTGTCCAACAAATGAACCAATTTCAAGAATGTTAGAACATTTTCGATCACCTACAACATTTGCAATTAGTTTTTGAAATAACTTGTCTGACTCTGTCCATATATATCCTAAACGAGAGTGAACAATGTAGTTTGAAAATTTTTCACGACCAACAATAGTAAAAAATTCTTCAGCACTGTTTGGAACTTTATGTATTAATTTTTTACTAATACTATCCCATATGTCCATATCGTTCTTATTTTAGTATGTGTTCAGAATAAAATTTGCGATTAGCATCTGTATATATTGCTGATGCATATAGTTTATGAACTGAATCATTAATTATTTTAGTTTTACATGGAATGTATGCACCATATTTATCGTTTGGTGAGCGTATATTCATGCATGAATTCAATTCTCTATCATAATTTTCAACAAAACCGTCCAAAATATCTTTGATTGTCGCATAGTCGTGCTTTATATGTTCGAATTTTTCAGTGTTGATTTTATCGTAACCATATTCAAGTTTCAAATGTTCAACATACGCAATAAATTCGCGCCATCCATTGCAATGTGCTCCTAAAATTGTTGTGTAAGCGGTATTTAATTCTGGAATCGATTTGTCCATATAGGAAGATTTTAGTTTTGAATAGAGTTCAAGAACATTTTCATCTTTTTTAGCATCTTTTATAACCGGAGAAGTAAACAATGATGACATTGCTATGTCATGAATCATATACATATTGTATTTATTCCATATAACAGATTGTTCCGATTTATTAAAAAATATGCAATATACATTATAACGACACTTAGTGTCTTCTTCACTACATTTGTTGTATTCGCGTTCATATTCTGTATTTAATGCACTGATTTCATCAAAATCAGTTAAAAGTTGTTTATATTTTGGTAATTCTTTTATTATTTTTTGAGCGCTGGGATCCAATAAATTTGTAAATGTAATGAATTCCGACCATTTTTTGTAATGTGCATTAATAGCATGCGGAGCATATAAATCACATGAATGGTAACATCCATCCCAATAATCACGCGTAAATTCACATAGTTCACGGAATTTGAAGTCAATCAGTTCCAAAAAAATATCAGTAACGTTAACACGTTCTGGTTTGAATAAATAGTTGTATAGTTTCTCCATTTTTTTCCGCGCCATTTACACCAAGGAAGATTTAAAATGCCGATTTTCGCAGCACCCAAACCTTTCCTGGCATAAAATCAACTGATAAGCACACTGTTATCAATAAATCGTATAAATGATTCGAATTTTTTGAATGTTTCATCAAGTGTATTGAAATGCAAACTCCAGCCGGTTTCAATCATATTTCGCGAAATTCCAACACATGTTTTTACTTCATTGTATTTACGTTCCATAACATCCACATTTTTGTGTTTGGTGTATGCTGCATCTGAAAACATTGCCATAATTGCTGACATGATTGCTACTAACATTGTGCTTAAAAATTGTCTTCAATTTTTGTCATTACGTTAAAACAATGGTAGAATGTATTGCATAATTGGAATACCAGCCTGTTCCGAAATTAAGATACACCTCGTTCTGGCTTTGCCAGAACGAGGTTAAAAGACCTGTCCACCAAAGGTGAACAGATCTTGCACTTTTCACGAACGCATTCAAAAACTGCAAAGCAGTTTTTGAATTAAGCCAATTTCCAGCTTTGCTGGAAATTGGCGTGAAAAGTATCAAAAACTTTCGGAACAGAATTTCCCGCCTTTGGCGGGAAATTCTTTAAAAAAGAACCGGCGAAGCCGGTTCTTTTTGCGAGGCCGGTATTCAATATGGGGCGATGGTAGAAAAATTCTTGCCAGGGGCAGCCGGTTGGGCCGCTACGCGGCTCAAAGAGGCTGCCGTCCCTTTAGGATTTGTCCCCCAGAATTGTATTCACAACCGATGGCATTGCAGCGCAAGCTTCTTCAGATGCAGCTGCAGGTGGTATTCCCAATGCACCAAATAACATCCAAATTACTGTAAATTCTTTTGCTTTGCCAATCAGTTCACGTACTTCTGGTGAGCAATAAATTCTCGGATTCAGTAGCAATCCTTGCAAAGTTGTCAAGTCACCAACATTGTATTTTTCAATAAGTGGGCTAATGTGTTTGAATGGCATTCCTGTTTCATCTATTTTTGTATCAATTGATGCAGCGACATCTGCGGCTTTTTGATGCAATTCTTGTAATACAGCACGTACTGGACCAGGCATTACAACATCAACTGCCCATAACGTAAATCCCATTATAAGACTGCTGCGTAAATCACCAATCGCACCAAAAAGTGCCGTTTTCACTTCTGGGCTAAGCATTTCAAACACACTAAGAAGAACTTTTCCAATGATGCCACCAAAAAGAGCATAACGACCAAATAGTCCAGCCAGCGTTAAAATTCCATGTTTCCATTGACCACGTGCAACATCTACAATAAATACAAGTGTAGTCATAAGTGTACTTAGAATTGGTGGGACCAATGGAACTGTTGTAACAATGATACGAATGATTTCAGCAAGCGAATAAAGAACGATTACAAGCAATTTTGGTGGTATAGGAATACCTGGTGGTACTACAATGTTTGTTGAACTATGTTCAAACAATAAAATGCCCCGTGTTTCTGCAAATTCCTTATTAGCTTTGTCGATTTCATCCAAAACCGATTCAGCATGAGTCAGAGCTTCATTCAAATGGTCCATAATGCCTCCACCAATCTGACCTCTATTATTATGAACATAATTCCATACATCGTCCCATGGTACAGCGTTAATTTGTGTCATAAGACTACGTGCTTCTTTAATGTTTGATGCGATTGGAACGCCATCAATTCGAATTTTCATTATGTTGGCGATTTTTGTTGCATCAGTCAAAGATGCATCTGTAGAAATTTTGTAAACAAGTGAAAAAGCGTCTAACATTTTATAGATGTTAGCTGGAATCGAATCAATATAGTCATCAAAATCATTTAAAATGGCATTTGCTTGCTCTGCTTCCTGCATTTATCATATTCATAACATTTTATGGGAATGGAATATGTTCTGGAAGACTTGGCGCTTGTGGGGGCGCTATTGATAAATGTCCCATGTCAAGCAATCCAAAGAAACATTTTGCTGTGATTTTAATGTCAATGAGCGAATTGTGAAACCCTGACGGAATTGTTTCGAATGGAAATAATTTCCTGAAGAGTTCTTCAAGTCGCGGCCATTTCGTTCTATTATCGAACGGATATGGCTTGATATCTTGTCGTGGAAATTCGCATCGACAAAGGCCAACTGTTGATATCATTGTGCAAAATTCGCGAACAGTTGGTTTGCAATCCCAAATTCTGCGTGATTTATCAACAAATGCTCGTGCACGATACATTTCCGAATGAACCACGTTTTTATCGAATGATGCATTATGTGCAACAATCACATCTGCATCTGCAATTTGTGTTAATAAGTCACTTAATGCAATTGCCAAATCTACACCATGTTCCAATGCATATGCATGTGTGATGCCATGAATCCTTGAAACTTCTTCACTTATTACAAATCCAACCGGTTTTATAACATAATCTGCAATGTATGTTGGTCGTAATGTTGCAAATGGAAGAACGTAATCGTTCGGCCTTTCATATACAAGAAATGATAATTGAACAATTCGTGGCCATTTGTAGTATTCAGCTGGCGTTGCCCCTGGTTCTGGTAAACCGTTTGTTTCAGTATCATACACGATAATTTTCATTTTGAAATTAAAAATATTAATGTACAATTTTCGTTTCAGTTTTTACCAGACGTCATCTTCCACGCGCGATGGAGCTACAGGTGCAGTGTGTTTAACAGGCACAGGCGCAGCTGCAACAGCATAGTCACCCCAATCATCTGAGACAACAGTAATTCCAAGATTAGTGTGTTCAGATGCAACTTTAACAAGAACTTCCTCTTTTGGTGGGGGTTTTGTGATAGGCACAGAAGCCGCAATAGTTGCAAACGAACTTTTACCAGGAACAAGTGCTGGGCCTGGCACAGCTGTTAGCGGTGAAAGCACTGGAAACATTGTATTTGAGGAAATGTCAACGATTTTAGCGGCCTTTGGTGGTGCGGTTGGCATTTTCTTCGGTTTAGCAACAGACTCGTCTGTTGCTAAAGCAGCAAAACGATTGGTTGATTTAACCGGGACAGGTACAGCTGTGGGTTTTTGCGTAACAAATTGATCAAGCCATTTCGCGGACATTTTCGTATATTATGATTTTAATTAGGATGAATTAGACGATTTCAATATTTCAGCTCGAATTCGCATACCGGCCCGTTCCGAAATTAAGAATGTATTTTAAATTCGGGATTGTAGGGTATTTTATAATTAGAAGGATTTGTTGTATGCGTTGGATAAATTGAACCAACACGTGGGGCGGGCGGAGTTTGCCATTCTTTTGGAGATAGTTCTGGTTTTATAATAATTGTTAATTTCTTTTTGGAGCGAACGCAGTCAGCCATTTACTATAAATGTATAGAATGAATTGGTTTAGCTAATTCATTCTACTTGCGCTGATTGCGAGTTTTGCGCTGGCGGCTATTGCGCTGACGCTGGCGGCGGCTACGGGCGGCTGGTGCAGCGGCTGGTGCAGCTGATGCGGCAGGACGTGGCGTGCGTGGGCGTGTGGATTTAGGTTTGTTTGCGCCTTTTGAGCCAAACGCAATGAATGGCCGGCCTTTTACTGGCGCAAAACCAAGTTCACGTAAACGCTCAAAAGCTTTCTTGCCGGCATCCCGTTGTTTCTTTGAAACAATGTGTCCGCGAGGATTCATTGTTAAATCAGCTTTGCGAAGGCCTTTTCTGCTTGCTGCGGTAACATCCGCGGTTCCATGCCATACTTGTGCGCGGCTACCTACACGCAAACCTTTATATAATTTGATGCTACCAGATGATTTAGCAGATTCTGCTTTTGCAGAAGCTGGTTTAGCAGTTGGCGGTTTGGCAACTACAGCTTGATTTTGTGCCGGTTGATTCATTTAATAATTAGTAACAGTTTTTCTTGAACGCGCATGTCAGAACAGTTCCTCTCATTCTGGCGGAGCCAGAACGAAATGTAGTGAACCCGAGTGCTTTACGCTGTGTTTCCAATTAAGCTACACCCCCGATACTATTGTATTCCAGAACTAAAACACAATGGTATTCTTTGGCGTTCTATATTTAATATTTTCGCTCGAATGAAATGAGATGTTATTTAATTTCGGTACCGGCCTGTTCCGAAATTAAGATACACCTCGTTCTGGCTTTGCCAGAACGAGGTCTTGCACTTTTCACGAACGCATTCAAAAACTGCAAAGCAGTTTTTGAATTAAGCCAATTTCCAGCTTTGCTGGAAATTGGCGTGAAAAGTATCAAAAACTTTCGAAACGAGGCCGGCTTTCGTAAAAGTACCAAAATTAAGATACACCTCGTTCTGGCTTTGCCAGAACGAGGTTAAAAGACCTGTCCACCTTTGGTGGACAGGTCTTACACTAAAAGTGTATCTTAATTTCGGTACACTACGGTACTCTACGGTACTCGGTTATACGTTTACATAACGAATATAGATAGTTGTTACATGCTTAATTTCGGTAGTCTACGGTAACATATCATTGCACAAAATGTCATTAAGTAGTCTCGGATATGACTACACAAGCACTTTATTCAACTATAGTGCAGCAACAACCGATTCAAAACTTCAATCATCTGTCCTACGGTTTGCGTGGATTGATCCATCTGGCGCACAAGAAACAACAATTTTTAGACGCGCACCAGGGAGAGAAATAGATATTAAATTGGTTGACCAAAATGATGCAGAAATATCTTCAACTGGTGTTATTTTAAATATTGCATCGGGTGTCTTATCATCTGCTACTGCATATGTTGATGTTATCTCATCATACGCTGTCGCAAGCAACTATTTACAGACGCAAAGTGCTGTTATTAGTAGCATTGTTGCAAGTCAAATTACAGTTGATGGTAATTTATTAATTCGTGGTTCAACAATTACAATCAGCACACAAGAACTTGTTGTTTCGTCGAATATTTTGGAACTAAACACTGGAGTAATCGATCCAGCAGCTGGGATTCTCGCATTAGTACCTGGTATATCATCCTTTGCTGGATGGGTATATGAATTACCAGATGCTGGATTACCGTATAGTACGTCTGGATATTTTGCAAATGTTATTTTTCCATCGTCGGCATTACTGACGTCTTCACTCGATCAGGTCATAGAATCTCCTGCAATTACATTTGTACCTCAAAAAGCAAGCGATTATATCATTGGAAATACAACATCTTCATTAACAAATCTTTACACAGCTGTTGCTACACTTACAACTAGAGAATCTGAACAAATTCATTTCAGTACAGCATATGCACGAATTAGTACAATTGCAAGCACATCTGTGCTATCTTTTAGAATATTTGATGTTTCAACTGGAAATTGGAGTTCAGCAATTATGTCTATGAATCGGGATCCAGCCGGAAATGCACATTTAGTTTTAACACGTTCAGATTCATCATATATTCAATATCATGACCCCATATTCCAATCTACAGTCGGAGATAATTCTTTGTTACTTGTTGGTGGATTAGCAACACTTTCTACTGCAAGCGTTGGAACAGTTAGCATTGCATCTGCCGCAATAACATCATTAAATGTTTCCACCGCTGGTATCATAAATCTTAGCGCAACTGTGGCCGGCATCGCCAGTCTTAGCGCTACAACTGCCAGCATTGTGGACCTTAGCGCAACTACTGCAGGTATCGCGAATCTTAGCGCAACTACTGCAGGCATCATGAACCTTAGTGCAACTACTGCGGGTATCGCGAATCTTAGCGCAACTACTGCTGGTATTGTGAATCTTAGTGCAACTACTGTGGGTATCGCGAATCTTAGCGCAACTACTGCAGGCATCAGCCATCTTAGCACAACTACTGCAGGCATCAGCAATCTTAGCGCAACTACTGCAGGCATCAGCAATCTTAGCGCAACTATTGCTGGTGTTGGAAATCTTAGCGCAACTACTGCGGGCATCAGCAATCTTAGCGCAACTACTGCAGGCATCAGCAATCTTAGCGCAACTATTACTGGTGTTGGAAATCTTAGCGCAACTACTGCAGGCATCAGCAATCTTAGCGCAACTACTGCTGGTATCGGCAATCTTAGTGTAACTACAGCTGGCATTGTTAACCTTAGCGTAACTACTGCTGGCATCACAAGTCTTAGTGCGACAGTTGCTGATATTAGTACATTAACTGCTTCACAAATCAACACAAATGTAATAAGTGCAAATAATATTAGTGTTGGTATTCTTAGTGCAACAATTACACGTACTATAACTATTAGTGCAGCAGTTGCTGGATTTGACACACTAAGTGTAACTACAGCTGGTATTAACAGTTTGACTACATCATCTCTTATAGCATCTGTGTTAAATGTTAATTTGGTTAGCACATCGGTTGTAAATACGTCAATAATAAGTGCGGCATATGGATTTGTTAATTTATTGTCAGTTTCAGCCCAACAAGTCGCAGGTATTAGCATTCAACAAGCAAGCATTGGAACGTTAAGTGCTACAACCGTTGGTATTGCTGCGCTAAGCGCTATAACGGTTGGCATTACTACGCTAAGTGCTACAACTGCTGGTATTGCCGCACTAAGTGCTACAAATGTTGGAATTGATACTCTTACAGTAAACACAGTAGATGCAAAAACATCAATGGGTGTACCAACATTAAATGTGAATTATATTAGTGCATCTATAGTTACTACTTCAACATTCAGCGCGGCTTATGGTTTTGTTGATTTGCTTTCGGTTACTGTTCAGCAAGTTGCAGTAATTAGCGCCCAACAAGTAAGTATCGGATTGTTAAGCGCTACAGATGTTGGAATTGATACTCTTACAGTAAACACAGTAGATGCAAAAGTTTCTATTGGGGTTCCTACATTAAATGCTGGATATATTAGTGCATCTATAGTTGCAACTTCAACACTCAGCGCAGCTTACGGTTTTGTTGATCTTCTCTCTGTAACTGTTCAACAAGTTGCAGTAATTAGCGCACAACAAGTAAGTATCGGATTGTTAAGCGCTACAGATGTTGGAATTGATACTCTTACAGTAAACACAGTAGATGCAAAAACATCAATCGGTGTGCCTACATTAAATGCTGGACAAATTAGTGCATCTATAGTTGCAACTTCAACACTCAGCGCAGCTTACGGTTTTGTTGATTTGCTTTCGGTTACTGTTCAACAAGTTGCAGTAATTAGCGCCCAACAAGTAAGTATTGGTATCGCAAGTATTACTACACTTGGAACAAATCAGCTAAGTTCAAATATTGCAGGAATTGGTACACTTACAGTAAATGTGTTAAATGTTGGCGGAATGACGAATGCAAACATTAGTACAAATACAATAAGTGCAGGATATGCAGGTATTTCTACAGTGAGTGCACAATTTATTCGAAGCAAATATGTTTTTACTTCAAATGGAACAATAGACGACCTTAGTACAGTTACCGCAAATATCGTTCAACTAAGTGTCAATACAATCAGCGTATTGCAAGCAAATTTAATGAATATTAGTGTAACTAATGCTAGAATTAGTACACTTAGTGCAATCATAGGAAATGTTAGCATTATGAATATTTCAACTTTAAGCGCAAATGTGCTAAAAGTTACAAGCTTACTAAGTGCTCCACAAATATACGTAGGACAAGGAACAATTGCGGGACTAACAGTAACAGGAACCGAATTTGTTACAAATGTTGTGGCTACAAACATTAGCACAAATACGTTAACCGCAAATTATATTAGTGCATCAGTCGTTGCAATATCGTCACTTAGTGCTGCGTATGGTTTCATTGACTTGCTCTCTGTAACTGTTCAACAGATTGCTGTTATTAGCGCTCACCAAGTAAGTATAGGACTGCTAAGCGCTACAACCGTAGGAATTGGTGCACTTAGCACTACAACTGCAGGAATTGGAACACTTAGTGCTACAATTGCAGGAATTGGTGCACTTACAGTTAACACTATAGATGCAAAAGTATCTATCGGAGTGCCTACATTAAACGCAAACTATATTAGTGCATCTATAGTCGCAACATCAACGCTTAGTGCCGCCTATGGTTTTGTTGATTTGCTTTCGGTTACTGTTCAGCAAGTTGCAGTAATTAGCGCTCAGCAAGTAAGTATAGGACTGCTAAGCGCTACAGATGTTGGAATTGGAACACTTAGCACTACAACTGCAGGAATTGGAACACTTAGCACTACAACTGCAGGAATTGGAACACTTAGCACTACAACTGCAGGAATTGGAACACTTAGCACTACAACTGCAGGAATTGGAACACTTAGCGCTACAACCGTTGGAATTGGTGCGCTTACGGTTAATACTATAGATGCAAAAACATCAATAGGTGTACCAACATTAAATGCGAATTATATTAGTGCATCTATAGTTGCTACTTCAACACTCAGTGCGGCTTATGGTTTTGTTGATTTGCTTTCGGTTACTGTTCAACAAGTTGCAGTAATTAGCGCCCATCAAGTAAGTATAGGACTGCTAAGCGCTACAGATGTTGGAATTGATACTCTTACAGTAAATACTATAGATGCAAAAACATCAATAGGTGTACCAACATTAAATGCGAATTATATTAGTGCATCTATAGTTGCTACTTCAACACTCAGCGCGGCTTATGGTTTTGTTGATTTGCTTTCGGTTACTGTTCAACAAGTTGCAGTAATTAGCGCCCAACAAGTAAGTATTGGATTGCTTAGTGCTACAACTGTAGGAATTGGAGCGCTTATGGCAAATACTATAGTCGCAACGGTTACAACGGCATCACCGGTCGTAAATGCAAATTATGTTAGCGCATCAATTGTTGCAACATCTGCAATTAACTCTGTATATGCAAACATATTCGTATTATCTTCGATTTTGAACCAAATGGCATCAATTAGCGCAGATACTGCGAGCATAGGTACTGCAAGCATTACAATTGCCGGCATAGGAAATCTTACAACTGATACTACAACTGCTACAGTATATGTTAATGCACCAATTGTATACGCAGATTACATTAGTTCGTCATCTGTTGAAATATCAACATTAAGCGTAGCATATGCAAATATTGGTATATTATCTTCACTTACTATTCAAACGACAACTGGCGCAGTAAGTCAAATTATGACAATAAGTAATGCTTCACTAAGTGTAGTAACGGTTGAAACCAGTGCAATTGTCAAAGGAATAACTGTGTTACAAAATGCGGTATCTGTGATAGCAAGCGTTACTGTTACTGGTGAAATGGTTGTATCTGGTAATATTACGGCATTTGGCTTCTTAACATCTTCGGATGCACGACTAAAACATGATATTGTACCAGTGCGCGGTGCTTTATCAACTGTTCAGTCACTACAAGGAGTTACATATAATTGGCGTAATGGTAGACAAAGCTTGCATCCAGGATTGAAAGAAATCGGGTTGATTGCACAAGATGTTGAAGCCGTTGTACCAGAATTAGTAACTGAGAACCCAATTGATGGAACAAAAGCAGTTGCATATGATAGAATTGTTGCGTTATTGATTGAAGCGGTGAAAGAACTTGCAGCATTGCCGCGGTAATGTCAACATAAAATAAATTTAAGAGTGATTTTAAAATGTCAAAGCTGGTTGTTATTGCATCAACACTTGTTGATGAAGAAGGTATATGGCGAAATGGTTTATATCAAAATATTTACTTATTTTGTGAACTGTTTTGCAAACTGGGGTTTGATGCACAATTATTCATTAATAATCCAGATGAGCATAAAGAATCACTTTTAGTTAAAAAATTCAAAGTATTCGATATTAACACTCTTCGCCTTCCTACAACGCGAATTCATGCCTTACTGGAAATAGGAATGAATTGTGGAGACCAAGTGAGAAACATTTTTAGATCACGTGGCGCAAAAATCGTCAAAATCTATCTTGGAAACATTATGAATATTGACATGGAATTGCCACTTTTCATGAAAGATAGTAATTTTCCGCATCATTTACCTGGTCATGTTGATGAAGCTTGGGTTTCACCACATTATGCATCTATTGGCGAATATGCTCGCGCACTTACACATATTGATAAAAAAGCGCAAATTGCTCCGTATATATGGGACCCATGTTTTATAACTAAGTATGGTACATCAACACCCACATGGATTCCTTCGACTGATGCAGCACGTTCGTTTACTGTTATTGAACCCAACATTAGTTTCCAAAAATGTTCGTTTCTTCCGCTAATGATTATGGAGGCATATTATCGCAAACATCCTGCGGCAGTTGATAAAGTGCATCTTATTAATGGTGATAAACTTGCGATCTGTCCATACTTCAAAAACACTGTGATGCCTCATTTAGAAATAGTGCGGGCAGGCAAAGTCGAATTCGCGCCACGTATGTCAATTATGGATATTGTTGCTAAATATCCATCTAATGTAGTGGTTGCGCATCAGATTACAAATGAATTAAATTATATTGCACTTGAACATTTTTACATGGGTTTTCCATATGTTCACAATAGTACTATGTATGGTGATGCTGGATATTATTACGAAGGAAATAGTATAGATGCAGGTGTTGCTGCGGTTGAACGCGCAGTAGAATCACATGACCCCGAAAAATATCGCCTTGCATCAGACAAGGCTATATATAAATATAGTATGTATAACCCAGAAGTGCAACGGTCATGGACTAAGTTAATTAATAGTATTTAGGGTGTGTTTTAACAATCTTTATAATTTATTGAATTTCCCAAGACAAAAACTGATTCAGATGCAAAACGAAACATGTTACTAAAATCATTGGACTCTTGATGCATCCAAAAGACTTGATGCATCCAAAAGACTTGATGCAAAAACTAAACATGATACTAAAAACATTGGTGTGACTCCTGGTGCATCTTAGGTGACTCCTGGTGCACCTTAGGTGACTCCTGGTGTATCTTAGGTGACTCCTGGCGTATCTTAGGTGACTCCTGGTGTATCTTAGGTGACTTCTGATGCATCTTAGGTGACTTCTGGTGCATCTTAGGTGACTTCTGGTGCATCTTAGATGACTTCTGATGCATCTTAGGTGACTTCTGGTGCATCTTAGGTGACTTCTGGTGCATCTTAGGTGACTTCTGGTGCATCTTAGATGACTTCTGGTGCATCTTAGGTGACTTCTGGTGCATCTTAGATGACTTCTGGTGCATCTTAGGTGACTTCTGGTGCATCTTAGGTGACTTCTGGTGCATCTTAGGTGACTTCTGGTATATCTTAGATGACTTCAGATGCAGCAACCCACAGCTTTGCTGTGGGTTGCTTAATCAATCTCGCCACTAAGTGGCGAGATTGATGCAAAACTAAACATGTTACTAAAAATCGTTAGTGTGACTCCAGATGCGTCCAGGTGACTCCAGATGCATCCAGGACACTCCAGATGCATCCAGGACACTCCAGATGCATCCAGGACACTCCAGATGCATCCAGGACACTCCAGATGCATCCAGGACACTCCAGATGCATCCAGGACACTCCAG